>OLPD01000123.1_pt1 | contig 72075 bp, 64 predicted proteins | sample 1672111 | NCBI WGS metagenome assembly OLPD01 (sample SAMEA3136646, study PRJEB25190) | human gut metagenome
GAACTTTAATCGCTAGTTCGTCTTGTGCAAGAAGAAACAGTTATGGCATATAACATAACGAGGTATAACGAGGTGCGCATTCATTGCGAGTGTGGTACCCTGGCGCTTATAGGCTGTTTAAGTGTGTGTGTATCTCGATGATTTTGTTTAGATAAGGGTACGGATGAAGATTCGCAATTTTTCCTATATTTCCAATAGAGGGCAATTGAGCTGTGGAATATAACGGAATCCTACTTTAACATGAACTCATCGGGCGCGGCGTAGGAGCTATGCCGAGATGCATTGCATGGATTTATTATCTTGTAGCGTTACAGGCAAGACGATCAACCCAATCCTACTCAAAACACTACTTCGTTTCCTCGTTGAGGATGCGGGGCATCTACTAGTCCGATTACGGTGTTCGACACCTTCCCCTTTTCAATCCTTGAAAAGGGGAAGCGATTACATATGGTATTCGTAGAGCCTGAAATCGTCTGACTTGTTTATGAATATGCTGATTTCTGGCATCTATTTCCTGAAACAAAATGATGGGAAAACGTTTCTGCCATTAGGTAGACCAGGGATTTTCGGCTAGCTCTTGCGCCCAATAAAGATTTTTTACAGAGATGCCTCCTGCCACAGCTAGAGCTATGGCAAAAGACCTAAGGTCATGGGACTTTTGTCGAAAGTGTTATTTGTCATAATCTTCCTTAATGTTTCCTTCGCGTGCCACAGCAAGGAAATGGGCGAGTGTTTCTGTGTCCATATCGTTCTCCGTTTAAGACAATACTCGCATAATCCTAGTTTTGATGGAAAAGATGGGCAATGACGACATCTTCCTTCTCTTTGAAGTAGAGGACTATATATCCTTTTACCAGAACAGTGTGGTACCCGAGACGTGCGAGTGGCTTAAATCGTGAGAGTCGGTGCTCTATCGATCCGTCCCGCAAGCGTTCAAGAACATTTTCCCATTCGTTTATGAATTCTGATGCAGTGTTGGGCCCAAAGTTATAAAGATAGCTCACCGTGCTATCAAGTTCATCAAGCGCGGTCGGCAATATTCTTACTCTACAGGCCATACTTCTCCCTCAGGGATTCGGTTGCTTTGAAAGCATCAACGCCTTTGCCCTCGGTGCGCTCGCGTTCGGCAATCATGATGCGTTCGAGCAGACGGGCGCGCGCTTCTGCTTGTTCCCATCGGCTGAAATCTGAGCTCTTTACACACACGAAGCGGTCGTAGCCGTTTTTTGTTACGATAATCGGCGTTGGGCTCGACGTGACCATCTCGTCGAATGCAGCGGTGTCGCGGAGATCTTTAATGGGTACACACAGTGACATGGTGCTCCTCTCTAACGCATATTAATGTACATTATTATGTCATATTCTTTTCAAATTTTGCGCCGCTATAGGGAATTTCAGCAAAATAAGACACAGCATGGCATGCTTTAGTAATGACTAATTGGAGGCTCACTTTCATGGAGTCTTTTCGCGTTTAGCAGTGATTCTTTGTTTTAGAGGTTGAGTAAGTCCAAGAATAGCTTGTTGTGCTCATTCCAAGGAAGCTTTGTGACACGAGGCATGCTGGTAATTTGCCTCTCTAACTTCTCAAGCGAATCATAGATCCAAGTGTTTAGCTCCTTGCATCGCGAAATGTAGAGTGTTTCATCGCTGCTTCGCTTCATATCGAGGAGTTCGAGCGGGCCAACTGGCCCGAGGAGGACCGCCATCCGATGGCGGCATAGAACCTGTCAACGAAATCGGGGTAAATTCAGATTCATCAGGTCGAGCTGCGTCATCCCCAGCTCCTGGCGTCTTCGCCTGATCCTCGTACCGCAGGTAGCCTTCATGAGGCTTTCTTTTTCGTTCACAGTCATGTCTTCATTGTATTATAGGACTATCTCATCTTGCCTGCGCATCGTCTCTTCATGTCTTTATTGATTCATTTGGTGACCTACGGCTGTATCCGATAGGGGATAAGGCGCTCTATGAAAAATCCCCTAAACAATATCCTCAACCCCACCGAGGAGGAGCTTTCCGAACAGCTTGACCCGCAGGGCGGCCGGGAGAAAAAGCGGTCATGCAAAGCGTAGAATACAATATACTCTTACGTGATGGCATACCATGGAGCGGTTGCGGATCCGACGGCTCCTCTCGCGGAAAGGTGCATTGCAGCATGCCCAAGGACCTGAAAAATTCCCAACGGGACCCTTCGCTCCAGCCGGAACGGCTGCTTCTTCAGGAACATACGTTCATGCCGCTGATGAACTCGCCCTTTACTCCGGGGAAATGCCTGGAGACCGTGGAGGCTATGGGGGAGGGCGCTCAGCACGATATCGCTTGGGCAGAGTACTGTTACTTCTCGGGCCAGCCGGAAAAGGCAATCGAGCGTGCAAGGCCCTATCTTGAATCAAACGACATCGGCGCACGCCTCTCTGCGTGTTTGATCTGTTCCTATGCTCATCTGCATTTCAGCCAAGATGGCAACGCGCTGAGCAATCTTGCCCAAATCGAGCACGCGCTGCACGATATTGGCGACGACTCGCCGCAGGCGCAGGCGGTGGCTGCATTCGTTGCGGCAGCCGCCTCTGTTCTACTTCACCTGCCGCTGCCCCAAGATATGCCCGACATGGAGAAGGTGCTGTCGCTTCTGCCCCAGGGCCTGCGGGCTTTCGCTCTGTACATCCAGGCACACTCCCTGTACCTGAAGGGGGCATACGCACTCAGCGCGGGTATTGCGCAGGCCGCCCTGACGATGGGCGGGAATCGCTTCCCCATTCCCGCCATATACCTGCACCTGGTTGCGGTGATGGACTACATGAGCCTGAAGGACGTCGAACAGGCACACAGGCATCTCATGAATGCCTGGTCCTATGCGCAGCCGGACGACCTGATCGAGGGCTTCGGCGAACATCACGGGCTGCTCGGGGGCATGCTCGAGTCTGTTATCAAGCCGAAGTGGCCAGACGAGTTCAAGCGTATCATTGAAATCACCTACCGGTTTTCGGCCGGGTGGCGTCGCGTCCACAATTCTGCGACGGGCGAGGAGGTAGCGGACAACTTGACAACGACAGAGTTCGCCTCCGCGATGCTGGCCGCCCGCGGCTGGACCAACCAAGAAATTGCTGACCATCTTGGCATCTCCATCAACACCGCGAAGTGGCACCTCTCCAGCGCCATGAAGAAGCTCGATGTAGGGAATCGCAAGGAGCTCCAGCGCTACATGCTACGCTAGCCGCGCACCGCTTACGCCCGCCTTTCGCGTCACAGCATTCGAAAGCAAGGCAAGAGCAGGTGAACTTCCTACGAGTGCGGCTTTGCCTGCCTATTACCCGTTTTGCTACCTGGAATGGGTAATAGCCTTGCTCGAATTTTCACGAGACAATGAAGGAAATATTCATCGAGTGACGGACGGTCGTTCCCGTCTCATACGCAGGGGGGACTAGGGAGGAAGCTGTATGAAAGGGTTGCGATCACCATGATAGTAGTAGGTGCATTTCTAGCTGGAGCCGCCCTTTACGGTCGGAAGAAGAGGTTCGGCAGATAGCTTTTAGCAATGCGCCCCGTGGTCGCTTTTTTCGAAAAACGGGGCACCTGCCCGTGTCTCGTCTTCCCGCATGAAGGAGGCATGCACCCATGAGAGTGCATGCCCCTTCCTCGTTCACAGCTGCACAGTCATATACGATTCATGGGAATAAAGCGACAACCGCCTCAATGAGGAGGAAAGAACATGAAAAAGGGAATATTTGCAACGCTGCTTTTCGTGTGCATGGCGGTAGTGTTGATGCCAGCAGGATTTGCATTCGCAGACTCGGTTACCGCAGGGGCGTTTACCGTCACTTCCGATAGTACGTTGACTGAAGGTACCGACTATTCCTATTCAGACGGCACACTGACGATCTTGAGCGATAAGGAGGTGACGATAGCAAATACCAACCCCGAGGCTACAGGCGATTCAATCGCCGTTGCAGATGGCGTGAACGCAAACATCACCCTTGCGGGAGTCAACATTAGTACCGGCTGGTATGTTGCTGCATTTCGAATCGCCGACAACAGCACGGGAAATGTCACGATTACCCTGGCGGACGGCACCACCAACACACTAAGAAGTGGTAATAACTGTGCAGGCCTGCAAAAGAACGGCGTTACTAGTCCCGGCACGCTGACAATCACTGGCACGGGTGCACTGACTGTGCAAGGTGGCGATAGTGCTGCCGGTATCGGAGGGGGAAGGGGTAGCGCTACCGCAAACATCGAGATAGAAGGCGGCACGATTATCTCAACCGCTGGCAGTAGTGGAGCCGGTATCGGCAGCGGTATGGGAACTTGGGACACCGTCTCAAATATCAAGATTGCAGGCGGCACGGTAACCGCAAACGGCTCCTCCGGTGGAGCCGGTATCGGTGGTTGCGGCACTGCCGATGCCGCAAACATCACGATTGAGGGTGGCACGGTAACCGCAAATGGCGGCAGCGGCAACGCCTACACCAAAAGTGGAGTCGGCATTGGAGGAGGAGGGGCAGGCGACTGTTGGGCTGTTACCATTAGCGGCGGCTCGGTCAAAGTAAACCCGGGCACAGGTGCCATCCCAATTGGCGGCGGCAACGGCGCCGTCACTCCAACAAATGGCACAGAATCTGTCTATCTCCTGGAAATGGACGGTGCATCAAATTCCCTTACCATCGACGGCATTGCCTACCCCGCAGATCATGGCGATGGCAAGGTATATGTCTATCTTCCGGAGGGAGAGCACACAATTGTCAAAGACGACGTATCCACAACACGCATCTACAAGATTACAGCCGACAATACGCTTGAGGCAATCGTTCTGGACTTTACGGTTACCGCCACAAACAGCGGTGAAACGCTCATTTCAGGTGTGGATTACACCTATCCGGAAGATACCGGCCTGCTAACGATTGCGTCGGATAAGGCGATTACCATTAGGAATAACGACCCGAGCACGCCCACCACCAACATGATCGCGGTAGCGGCAGGCGTGGATGCAAATATCACCCTTGCCGGAGTGAATATCGGCGTTCAGGAGTGCCCGTTTATGATTGCCGACAACAGCACGGGAGACGTTACGATCACCCTGGCAGAGGGTACCACTAACGCGCTGATAACCAGCGGCAACTATGCAGGCCTGCAAAAGAACGGCATTGCAGACTCCGGTACGCTAACTATCACCGGCACGGGTATGCTTATCGCACAAGGTGGCTATGATGCTGCTGGTATCGGCAGTCGCGGCACGCCCGGGGATTATAGCGAAACCGCAAATATCACGATCCAGGGCGGCACGATTATCGCAACGGGCGGCGATTCCGGCGCTGGCATTGGCGGCGGGGCGCTGGGCGATGCCTTTGATATCACTATCAGCGGCGGTATAGTTACCGCAACGGGCGGCGAGCATGGCGCGGGCATTGGCGGCGGCTCTTCAGGCAACGGTTTCGATATCACGATTCAAGGAGGTTCTGTTAAGGCAATTCCGGGTAAGGCATTCGCGGGCGAAGATGCCAGTTCGATCGGAGGAGGTGTCGGGGGTAACGGTGCCGTCACTCCCACAGATGGTACAAAGGGTGTCCATCTCTTTGAAATAGACAATGCCGGTGGCGCCGATATCGTAATCAACGATACGGATTATCCCGATACCCATATCTCTTATGACAGCAACGGTGCCATATCCGAAGAAGATAAGATCTATGCATATCTCCCTGCAAAGACATTGACAGCTCCCAATGTCGTTACCATAGGAGATACCACGGCGAAGTATTATTGGGCCAACCAATGGATCAGGGTGGTTGACGGTGATTTTGAAATTACGCTTGATGCACCCGTGACAGGATCGGCGCTGGATACGACGGCGCAGCTTGCTGACGATACCAATATCGGCAGCATTTCTTCCGTCACATGGAAAGCAGGCGCAGCACAAGCCGATGTCAATGCGATCTGCGGTACAGCATACACTGCAGAAATAACCATCAGCCCGCAGGCGGGATGTGCTTTTAGCGCTGATGCTACGGCACGCGTAAACGGCAATGAGGCGACTATCACGAACGACAATGGCGCGATTACCGTAGCTTATACCTTTGATGAAACGGTACACGTTTGGGGCGAGGCGGTTTACGAGTGGAGTGAGGGTGAGCAGAGTTGCACTGCCACTCGCACCTGCGTGGGCAATGCGACGCATGCGGAGTCTGAGCTGGCAAGCATAACAAGCGCACAAACAAAGGCTCCAACTTGCACGCAACAAGGCGAAACAACGTACACTGCCACGTTTGAAAGCGACTGGGCAGAGCAGCAGACAAAAGTCTTAGCAAATATTTCCGCAACGGGACATAGCTGGGGAGAACCCGATTATATCTGGAGTGAGGACGGAAACACCTGCACGGCAACGAGGAGATGTAGCAACGACTCCAGCCATACGGAGACCGCTGTTGGGCAAATCGTAAGCGAGCGGACAAAAGAGCCGACCTACACGGAGCCCGGAGAAACCACGTATACGGCAACCTTTGCAGAAGGTTGGGCGGATACGCAGACAACAACCATTGCAGACATTCCCGCTACAGGATCGGACTGGTATGCGACCGAATACCAGTGGAGTACGGATGGAAAGACCTGCACCGCAAGTCGCACGCACAAGACTGAGCAAGGCAGGATAGAAACGCTGGAAGTCACCGCTGCTGGTGAGCAGGTAAAGCCCCCCACCTGCACGGAAGACGGGGCAACGCGCTATACAGCCGCCTTTGATACAGAATGGACAACCCCCCAAAGCATGATCGTGGAAGATCTTCCCGCAACTGGCCACAGGTGGAGCGAAATCGCCTACATCTGGAGCGACGATGGGCACACCTGCACCGCCACTCGCACCTGCATGAATGATTCTACGCACGTGCAGACTGCGGATGCGGAGATAACCCACGTACAGACCAAGGAGCCCACTTGTACAGAAAAAGGTACAACCACCTATACGGCGTCATTTGAGGCCGACTGGGCAGCCGAGCAGACAAAATTGATCGCAGACCTTCCTGCTGCAGGGCATGGCGAAACAAGGTTGGAAAATATGAAGGAACCCACCTGCACCGAGGAAGGATATACCGGTGATAAGGTTTGCACGGTGTGCGGCGAGGTTGTGGAAGCAGGAACGACGATAGAAAAGATTGCACACAGCTTTGGCGATTGGACGGTGGTTGCGCAGCCAACCGCAACGGAAAAAGGAGAGCAGCAGCGTATCTGTTCGATTTGCGGATCTGTTGAGAAACAGGAAATTCCAGCAACGAGCACAGCTGGTGATCAAACCGCTCCCGGCCAGAAGGATACCGAGTTGCCACAAACAGGAGACAAAGCCAATCTTGGGTTTTGGAGCGTATTGTTCTTTGGATCCGTTTTGGGACTGCTAGTAGCGATCTTTCTAAGAAGGAAAAAAGCATAAACTGATTGATTAGTATCAAACAGTCAGAGGATTAGGGTTAACAAACGCGGTTCAGAACGCATAAAGAAACCCCCTGAATCAGGTGATTTCAGGGGGTTTTAAGTTTTACTCTTGAAAGATTGCTGGTGGCTTTACACTTTTTCGTACATTACAGCACTTTATATGGGACGTCACAGACGAAAAAACCGCAATTCGAAGGGTAGAAGTTTTATTCCCACTCGATAGTTGCACTCGTGCATATCGTGGTACCTCGTGCTATATCGTCCATGTCGTGCTATCTCGCGCTAAACCGTCCGAATCAAATCTGAATCAAGGGTTGATTCGGAAGGACGGGGAATAGTTGCAAAACGACCCGTTTTCAGGCGTTTTTGGTGCTACGACTCCCCGAATCGCACTTGGGAATCGTAGCAGGTGGCTTGGAAAGCTTCCGATTCGAGTGAATCATGCACTCAGATCTCTTGCTGGACTCGCTTAGGCAGTTTGGCGAACACGAGCTCGTAGCTCATGTCGCAGAGGTCGAGGACGAGGCCCTCGGGAAGATCGGCATCCAGGTCGACCGAGACCCACGTGCGGCCGTCGGAGTAGTAGCCCGGAAGCACCGCATCGGGATATTCGGCGCGCAGCTCCAGGATGCGGTCGGGATCGCACTTGAGCGAGAGTAGGTGGCGCCCGGCGTAAGGTTGCTTTGCGTCGGGCTTGGCCGCGAGCTCGCAGGCGAACTGCCTGCCGCCCACCCAGTAGACCATCCAGCCCCACTTCTCGTGGAACGCCTTCTTTGCGCCGGGATGCGAGAGCAGGCGCGCGTCTATGGCGGAGAAGTCCATGGCTACTCCTGTCTCCAGCGATCGAGCGTGGGCAGCACCGCGCCCAGGAGCGACGCCGCCTCGTCGACCGTCCAGCCCATCGCCTCGGCCATGCGCGGGGCGCAGTCCTCGATCATGCCGTCCATCGTGGTCTCGTACGTATAGGCTCCGTCGTCGTAGCACCAGCGGCAGAAATCTTTCGTCTCGGTGCCGTCTGCCTCGTGTCCGTGCTGACCGGGCGCGGTGAACATCATGCCGCAGCTCTGGCAGTAGTCCTCGGGCATGTCGAGCAGCTCCGTCATGGGTACTTCGAGCTCGTGAGCTATGAGCTTGATCATGTCGATTCCGGGTTCCGTCTCCCCGCGCTCCCAACGGCTGATTGCCTGTCGGGTGATGTAGAGCTTCCGGGCAAGTTCTTCCTGGGTAAGCCCGCGCTTGCGGCGCAGACGCGGCAGCGCGTCCTTCTTGAGCAGCATGTTCGCCTCCTTCTGCGAATCTCGTGCTCCTATTGTCCTTGAGCACTATGAATCTGTCACGCAACGAAGAGTTGCGTGGATGCCGTCCCTTACCGGCTTCGTTCTTGTTGGCGAAATCGCAATCGACTCGTGGCGTGGGGGGAAAGACTTAATGGGCGAAGACCCCTTCGGACCAGCGCAAGAGCAGGTCGATGAGCCGTTTGCGCTCTGCGTCGTCGGAAGGACGATAAGCCTGCCAATCGCGTGCGACGTCTAAGATGCGCGCCTCGTCGCCATCGAGCTGGTTTGCAAGCTCCGCTTTGGTGTGCGGGTAAGAGCCCGTGCGCGCGAATTGCAGCGCCTGGAGCGCGAAAAACGCCCCCTTGAAAAGGGACTCCAGGATGTCATCAACCGCATCACTGTCGAACACGAAGGCGTGGCAGGCTGCGTGGTAGATTCCCGATGCGCCAATACGGGCAGCTTCAAGAGCATCTTCTTTTGTGAACGGCTCTACGTCAGGCAGTGCGCCGTATGTCGCCGTCGTGTCGTAATAGAACTGGAAGAGCTCATGGCGCGGCCAGGATGCAAGCACCCTCTCGGATCCGATGAATCCGCAGGCAAGCTCGTTGTGCGGCATTGTTTGTATGATGGAGCGGTACCGTGCAAGATCGTCGGCGCGCACATGGTCGAGCAGCACGACGAGGTCGATGTCGCTGTCGCTTCGGGCTTCGCCGCGCGCACGGCTTCCCTGTATGCCGACGAAGACAAGCCGATCGCCAAACTCTGCCGAAAGCTTGTCCGCCGCATTACGCGCCCACTCAAAAGCGTCCATAGCGTGCCTCCTCATTTTCCTAGACGAAAACGATTGCCAAATTCAGATTCGATTATCTGCAGTACTCCTGATCCGTGCATCGGGCTCGGCTGCTCGCGTATTATTCGCGCAGTGACTATCGGCCGAACGTCTGCGAGGAGAGCCTCTTCGCCTTGGAGGGTTTGATTTGGCGGAGTTGTTCTCTTGATCCTTGGGTTATTTCTTCCGTTTGAGTATTTTGTCGATGTAGTCGGAATCGCTTGTGGGCATATCGTCGTCTTCGAATTCCCCCCAAGTACGTTACATCGTGATATTTCTCGCCATCATACTCATATCCAGTATAAGGATACCCTCTTTGGGTTGCACCCTCGTAAGTTTTGAACTCCGCTTCGGCCTCTTCTTTTGTGTAGTCGTCGGAATCGAACCAGATTCCCTCGCGTTCTTTGTCCCATCCAAGCTTTGTGGCTCTGAAAACATGGCGCATGGCAAGTCTCCTCTATATTGGATCGTCGGAATACACCGTCGTATTGATGACGAAACTCTAGTACACACTATATCAGGCGAGCACCTAGAGGGATTCAGCTGCCAACTGAATACGGGCATCTTACAAGCTCTTACTGAATATCCTCTTTTCTACCTATCTCACTACTCCTCATCTGTCTGCTCTTTGGGGATACTTCTATTCCAGGCAATGCCAAACAACTCATGGCCGCTTGATAGGCTCAAAACCGTATTGTTCGCTATCACGTCAGGCACCTCTCCACTTTCCGTGTACGATTCGACCTTCTACCTCGACCATGACGTCTATCGGGGCTGGAACCCCTACGGATGCCCCTATCTCGATGCCGGGTGCGCCGAGCGGGGGATCGACAGCCCGCTCGCGCTCATGTTCGCACATCACATGAACGACGGCAGCATGTTCTCGGCGTTCGCTGGCTATTCCGACATAGGCTTCGCCGAGGCGCACAGCGAGATCCTCCTGCAAACGCCCGAGGACAAGATGCGCCTGAGCGTCATCGCGGCGGATATCGTGGACTCGGACGCCGAATACAAGCGTTTGGACTTCGCCGGAACCGAGGATTTCGGCTCCTGGCTCGGGAGGCTTCTGGCGGAAGCTGACGTCGTGCTCGATGGAGATACTCGGGCAGAAAGCGTCAAGGCGTTCTGCACCTGCAGCTACGGCAGGTGGAACGGGCACGAGAGGACGATAGTGTATGCGTGCGAGAGGGCGGAATAGCGAATCTGGTCATACGCTTCTTCACCGGCATGGCCATGATGGCGCGCAGGATCCCGAGATACGCCTGCATCTTTACAGGCGTTTGTTGCCGGGTCAGTAATGGCTTACTACGAAAGGTTAGCTCGAGGGTAGGGTGCGGGTGGACGCGTCTCTGATGCTACAAGGAAGGTTCCTGCAGCTTGGCAGGCAGAAACGGAAATGATGGACGGTTGCCAACTGAGCTCTAGCGGCCCGACAGGCTTCCTCCTGACTTGCGCGAACCGATTGCGCATAGAACCGCGGCTGCCGCCAGGCAGGCGATGAGGGCAATCCAACACAGGTTGTCGTTGACCGCCGGGTAGCTTGACCAGTTCGAGAAGTCTGCGGCAGCATGCAGGTCGAAGGAGCCGCCGAGAAGGGCGCTTACGGCACTGCCAGCGAGGAACACCCAGGCTCCCAGGGAAGCGAACGCCGCCGCAAGCCGAAACGGAAGAGCGGCCGGAATGTAGCGGATCGAGAGGAACACCGCCCACACTACGGCGATCATCACCGCTGCAACGCCCGCCATGCGAACCGTCTGATCGACAGACTCGCCGTCTCTCAGGCATACGGCGGCAACGAGGATCAGCAGCAGGGCGGAATCCGCTGCCAGGCACAGGAGTGCCCGATGCCCGAAAATGGACGCCTCCAGACGCCGCCCGAGCCAGGAAAGCGCGGCGGGGAGGAACGCGAGGCTGTAGCAGAAGAGCAGGGCTATCATGCCGACGCCAAAGTCAGCAGGCCATCCCTCCCCGTTACGAGAAAGGCCTGCAAGCATGACCAGACACGAAGAGATGAAAAAGGCGGCGAGGGTCAGTGCGCCACGCTCACGCCGTGCGATTACTGATACGTGCGTGAATGAAGCGAGCAGTGCGCATGATGCCGCGGCTAAGGGAATATCGCCGGGAAGCCCCGACGCCAGCGACCGAAAGGCGGTGCCGAATAATACGGCAGCATAGATGATGCTCCATACGACGAGCCAGGCGGCACGCGCCTTGCGATGCGCACCCGCCTCGCGCTCGATCATGCGTTGGCGCTCGTCGTCGCTCGCCGTGATGAGTTCGTGCTCGCTCACCCCCAGCACTTCGCACAGGGGCGACACCAGAGTGATGTCGGGGTAGGATACCCCGCGCTCCCACTTGCTCACGGCGGACTCCGAGATGAAGAGTTTTTCTGCTAGGTCGCGCTGCGACAGTCCCAGCCCTTTCCGCTTCTCCCGTATGTATTCACCGAAAGCACGCTTGCTCTCCATCTTCACCGCCTTTTACTTGCTTTCACTATTAGAGCGCAAACGACAGTGGATGGCAAACACGGCAATGCATAGGGCGCAGGTTACCGCGAAAACGACGACGCTCCCCTCGATCCCCATCGTCCCTCCTGAGATCAGCTCCGGGCCACTAAGCGAGGTGGCGAAGACATTTGGGTAGTCATCCGCTAAGGAGACCACCCCGAATCCGATGCCTCCGATTGCGTTCCATGCAGCGTGCATTGCGATGGGCGTGGCAAGCCCGCCAGAGAAGAGCCTCACAAGGGTGAGCAGGACGCTTGCTGCGACAATCTGCAGGACGGCGACGGGGCCGCAGGCGAACGCGCCAGGATGGAAGAGGACGAACACCGCCGTGGTGACGACCGTCGCAAAGACGGCCCCCTTTCCCCTGACGAGCGCATCAAACGCGTATCCGCGCACGAGCACCTCTTGGAACGCGGCGTTGAGCACGCACGCGATAATCCAGATAGGAAGCGCGGGCACGCTCAAGGAGGCGCCAGTGTCCACAACGCCGAGCGCTGCAAGCGCGCCAAAGGCGAGCGCGAACCAAGCCGCGCCCGCAACCAGTCCTCCAATGAATCGCAGTACCACCTGAACCGCAGTGAAATGGCGACCGGCGGAGCCTCCGAGGAGCAAAGGGCAGGCAATTGCGGGGATTGCCACTGATGCGAGGGAGATTCCCTCGAGGAAGAGCCTCGTTTCAGCGGGCATGCCCGAAAGGGCTCTCGTTGCCAATGGCGAAGCGGCGCTTAGCGCAATGAGGACCGCCAACCATATCCCGAAGAAAGCGACGGCGGATCCCAGGGGATGTTTATCGCCCCATTCCCTAAAACTGCACTTCAAGCTTTTTGCCGTTGCTGGCTTTGCCATATCGATCACCCCGAATTGCTGCTGCGTGCGGTCATTCAATCATTTGCTACCTATTCTCTTTTCTGCTTTGCTGCAGGTCAACAAAACCACCCTCGACCATCAAGCCAGAGCATTTGAACTGGGAAAACAATTATTCTTTTTTAAGATTTGCGATATGTGATTAGACGTGGGTTGATCGCTTGCGTCTTGTCAGCTTGACTGTTTGTGTGAAGGAAACGGAATAGGTTGACTTTCCCCTTGCTCACGGTCTCATGAACTTGCCACCGTCATGGTGTGCTTCTCGGAGAGATTCGAGTCAGGCTCCTTGCTGCTTACTACGATGCTGAGGACGAGTTTATCCATAGGAGACGCCATGCTCGAGATGTGAAATCCTTATGTGGTCTTTTTACATAAAACAGAACACGGCTTTGAACAGCCAGCGGACGAACGCACCTATTCCTCTGAATATCGCTCTAATCATCTTCAAATCCCTCCATCCAGTTTCCCTCTTCTTTTTCCAAGGGCATTTCTTGGGCCGCCTCCGCCTCGATTGCCCGTTCGAGCACATTTGCCGTGATTCCGATGGCTTCGGCCATGGGAACCTGGGTCGCGGCCAGTTTCTCGTCGGCGTTTGCCAGATAGTCGCTCAGCCGCACGATGCGGCCTGCGAGCGATCCTCCGAGTCCGGTGAACAGGAAGCAGGTGCGGTCTATCTTCGCCGCGTCAACGAGCTCGCCGTAGAGCCTCGCGAGTACCGTCGACCCGTCCATGGCGACGCTCTCGATCGCGGCAGTCTCCTTTGGCGTGGCGAGCTGGAACCTCCAACCCTTCTCGCGCCGCGCTTCGGGAACGCCTTCCCCTTCTTCTCGGTACTTCTCGTTCGCGGCGTAGCAGTGCGCAGTAAGCCAGATGCCGTCTTTTTCGACGTCTTCGTAGTCGAGCGTGAAGTCGGCGAGCATGCTCTTGCCCGAGAAGGGCTGGGCTTCGGTGAAGCGGTCGGTATCGAATACCTCTATGCGCCCTTCGTAGGCGATCTCTATCCTCATCGAGCCTCCCTCCTATCTCGCTGCCTGACCCGATGCGCCTGCACTTTCTGGCTCCGCCGCTTAGCATCGTCTCGCTCGAGGGCTCCTTCCGCGTTCTGCGGCGGCCTTTGCCGCTTCTTCTGCAAAGCCTCGGGCAGCAGCCTTGCCTGGGCCATGTACGCCCGCACGTCGCGCAGAGCGTTCGCCTGATCGGCGGAGCCCGCATCGCCACGGGACTCGAGCCTTCCGATTCTCCTGTCGAGGTCCGCGAGGCTGCGGGCGTTCGAGGACATGCAGGCCTCGATGGCCATGGCGAGCCGATCCAGCTCCGAAAGGTCGTTCAGCTCGAGCGCGCCTGCGGCATGGGAGAGTATCTCGCGCGAGGACGCCGGGGTGGGGTGCCAAGCGGCAATCCTGGCGAAGCGGTTCCTGAGCGCCTCCTGCCCGAAGGAGAGCCCCAGCTTCTCTCCGCCGATGCGCCAGGTGGGGTGGTCGGCGAGCGAGTAGATCAAGTCGCGCCTCCATGAGCGCTCTGAGTTCTGCGCGACATCGACTTCCAGCGTTTCGAGCACTGCCATGAACTCGTCTTCGTTTCGGGCGAGTGCCTTGGCTACCGTCACGCGGTTGCGTATGTCCGAGACCCAGGAATAGCCGCCCTCGCTAGCGATTTCCTTTTCTGCGCGGCGGATGTAGGTCTTCTGCATCGTGGCGGGCGTTTTCTTGCGTGCCGGCTCCTCTTCGCATTCCCTCACGACCTCGTCTCTCATGAACCGAAGCCCCCGCTCCTCGGCGAGGTCCTGGAGGCTGCGGTTGAGCTCCAGCGGGTCGGGGGTCTGCAGCCGGCGCTCGGTTGCCAGGTTGGTGTTGTTGACGACGATGTGCGCGTGCGGGATCCGGTTCTCGTTGTCGTCGTGAAGGACGATCGCCACCTCGAAGTCGCTGAAGTGCTTGAGCGCCCAAGCGCTCGCGAGCTCCGCGACCTGGTCTGCGGTCAATCCGTCTTTGGGGTCGGGCGACATGACGAAGTGCTTGAACGTGCGGGCCGGTTTGCCGCGGTACGGCGTGTCGTTGCCGCAGGCGTGCCTCGTCGCGTCCATCGACTTCGCCCAGTCGAAATCCCCTGGGGCTTCAGAGACGTTCTCGAAGACGCGCTCCTCTTGCCATGCGAAGTTCATCGTCAGGATTCCGAGCGCGCGTCCCCCTTTCTCGAGATAGCGCTTTATGCCGGCGCACCCCGTGTGCCCGGCTATGGGCTTCAGGAGCGGCACGCTAATCGCCCCCGACTATCGCGCGACCCTCGAGGGCGTCGAGCTCGCTTGCGATCTCCGAGCGGCCCTCTTCGACCTGCGCGAGCAAAAGCGCGCACTCGTCGAGCTTGCCGGATATCCACTCCGGGTCCCCTCGGCCGTGCTCGAGGGCGAACTTGATGGAGTTGAGGGCGTGCATGCCCTGGTTGTAGTGGTGCCCCCACTTGACGAGCTCGCGGAAGAGCTTGCGCATGGAGCGTCCGTCGAGCAGCACGCCGCCGCGGTCGGCGTTCGCGGCGTCGTCCGCGACCATTCGCGCGACGTAGCGCAGGTACTCGGAGCGCGTGAGCTCCTCTTCGTCGGCTCGCTCGCAGACTGCGCGGAAGTCCGCGTCGCTCACGCGGGCGGTGAGCACGTTGTCGTATTTCAATACCTTCGTCATCTTCTCGATCCTTCGCATCCTTCGCCGCGCGGACGTCGTGGAAGCTTGCGCGGCGTGTCTTCTCAGGGGCGCGGGGCATCCCCCGCATGGCGGCATTCGCGCATCTCCGCGCTGGCGTGACCCTCCCCTGCGCCGTTTGGCGCAGGGACGGGGCAGGGCGGCGCATTCGGGTGCCTGAGATGCCGCCTCCTATCTCGTGTATACGAGATAGGCTACTTGCTGGAAACGGTGCAGGAGCCCCAATAGGGCACCTGCACGGGCTCTATCTATCTCCGAGAAGCCTTCTGGCGGTCTCGATAATCTCCTCGAGAGCCTGCCTGTCCAACCCATTCGACGTCTCCTTCGCCTTGGATTCGTAGCGCCTGAGCGCGCGCAGGGCGCTTGCGAGCGGGGCAGAAGGCTTCGGGGCGGGATCCTTTGCCATGTCCTTCGGTCCGGGCATGGCGGTTTCCCGCTTCAGGAACGCGGTCGTCTCCTTCTTGTCCAGGGGCTGACCCTTCCATGTCTCGTAGAGCCGCTCCTGCTCTTCGGAACCCTGATTCGCAAGGATGCCAACGGCGTCTGCCGACAAGGCGTCGGACAGCGCCGCCTCGCGCCATTCGGGCACGAGATTCTCCTCGATCTTGCGGGCTAGCGACTCTTGGCGCTGGATGGTCTTCCCGGATATCTTGCGGCCTGTCTGCTCGGAGATGATCGCCGCCTTGATGTCTTCTGTGCGCATGCCGGCGAGTTCGGGGTTCTCCGCGCGCATTCGCTCGACCTCTATCCCGAGGGCTCGGCTCGCCGCCGCGCGTTCCGTGACGGTTAGACTGCGGACGAAGTAATTCGCTGCATGGAGCAGCATGACGGATTGCTCGTCGGAGATGTCGCGGATGATCCGGCAGGGGATCTGCGCATAGCGTTTGTCGTTTTTCGCGAGCAGCGTGTACGCTGCCTTGCGGCGGTGCCCGCTTATCATCTGCCAGCTCCCGTCATCTAGCTTGCGGACGAGCAGGAGGTCGGTGTGACCCTCTTTCTCGATGCTTTTCGCGAGCTGGACTATGCCGGCGTCGTCCATTGAATACGCCGTGTTCTCGGGGTGGTCGCCGATCTCGTCGACGGGAATCCGCTCGACGGGGTAGTCGCTTCGCGTTGCGGAGCTTCTGTCGAGAAGCCCCGAGATGGTGAAACCAGATGCCGTCGCCCTAGCCATTGAGAACCTCTTCCGCCAGCTTCTCGTAGTCCTTCGCCGGACGGCTGTCGGGCTTGAATGTCGTCACCGGCTGCCATTGCCAGCTTCCTTCGCATACCTTGGAGCTCGCGTGTATGACGGTGGCGAACTGCTTGTCGGGAAAGTACGAGTCGAGCACGTCGGCCCCGGTTGCCTCCGCGTTCGTCATCAGTCCCGGAACGCAGGTGCGTAGTATCCTCCAAGCGGGCGTCGGCATGCGAAGGGCATCGGAGATGGACTCTATTGCGTTGACGGTGAGGGCGGTGCCGCGCATGACGGTCGAGTCCAGTTTCACCGGCACGATAACCATTCCGTTTCCCGCCGCAGCGAGGTAGGCGTTGAACGCGAGCCGCTTCATGGTGGGACTGCAGTCAACGATGCAGACGTCGTAGGCGTCTTCGCAATCGTCGAGCGCGAAGCGAAGCCGCTGCTCCCGTAGGAGAAGCTCGTTCTGGTCGACGAGATCGATGGTCGAGGGCACAACGTAGAGGTTTGCCGTCTCGGCCTCGAAGGCGACGTCCTCCACGGGAACATTTCCATAGAGCAGCTCGACAGCGCTGCGATGCTCCCTTGCGGCGGGCTCGTATAGCCCGAAGAAATCCGTCGCGGACGCCTGCGGATCAAGGTCGATCAGAAGCGTCCGCAAACCCCGTTTTGCGTAGATTGCGGCGAGGTTGACAGCTGTGGTGGTCTTGCCGACCCCGCCCTTGTAGTTCGATATCGCGAGCGTCCTCATGCTTCCTCCGTCCTCTCTGCGATTGTCGATGGCGTTTACCCCGAGTATACAGAACGGAAACGTTCTGTTAATACCGACCGTTCGCCATGGGGTGGCGGTTCGCCATGGGGCGAGCCGCCTGCAAACGGCCCCCTCCGTCCAGAGGGGGCCTGCCCAGGCGGGCCCGGAGGTCCTAGGCCTCGCCGAAGGCGTTGATGTGGTGCCTGAGCAGCGCACGGTCCTCGCCGACGACGATCATGCTGATCTTGTCGAACCTCACGCCGACCGATTCGGCGAAGTCGTTCTCGGCGAGCCAGGAGACCGCGAGCAGCTCCATCGTCTCGCGATCGTTCCTCCCGTCGCCGAAGCCGGCGCCGGAGTTCGGGCGCGCGGAGACGTCGACGAACACGAGGTCGTCGGACTCGGGGTCGCGTGCAACCAGGTCGATGGTTCCTCTCGTCTCGGGCGACTTCCACCCGGTCGCGAGCGTCTCGTAGCCGCGGACCTCGAGGAAGCGGGCTGCCGCCTTGACCGCCCTGTCCTGGAGAGTGGGATTGGTGTTCATGGTGACCTCCGTTCGGTTGGGGCGGAGCCCCTTGCCCCGCCTTGTGGCATCGGGGCCGCACCGCCTGTCGCGCCCTGCAAGGGAGGAAGCGAAGGCGCGTTTCTCGCCCCATCGGGCCGTTGGTTTTCCGAAGCCCGGAGGGCGCTTTGTTTTGCCGCTTTCGCCTTTTCTCTCGGGCGGCAAAAGAAATCGGAAAAGCATCGCAACCCTTGCGGGGCGCATCGGGCGGCTGTGCGAGCCTTTGATGCCCAAGGAGGAGGCAAGGCGATCCAACCGAACGGAGCCCGCCGTGCCGCGAATGCCCCCAGGAGGCTGTCTGAGGGTCGACTGCTCGGGGGAAGCCCTTGCCGGACCGCTCGGCGGAGCTAGCCCCTCGCCATCCTGAGGACCGCCGCGTCCTGCTGCGCCACGTCGTCCCCGACCGCCCCGAGCTCGTCGGCGCCGAGGTCGATGAACACGCGCGTCAGCACCTGCATGAGCTCGATGAGGCGCTCGTCGATGCCGTCGGCGCTCCTGAGCCTCCTGAGCTCGACGTAGACGGATCTCATCTGGTCGCGCAGCATCCTGTAGACCCTCACGCTCGGGCTGACGTTTATGTCGCGGCACTCGAGCCTGGAGGTTATGTAGTCCTGCTTGGTCATGCCGCTCGCCGCCACGAGGGCGTTTATCACCTCGTCCTCCTCCGGCGAGACCCGGAACGCTATCGTCTTGCTGCGCCGGCGCCCTTTGTAGTCGACGGTCGGCCTGGACATCAGGGCCTCCTTCTCTGGTCGAGCGCCGCTGCCATGTCCGACTGCTTGCTGGGGAAGAGGTGGGCGTAGCGAAGCGTCATCTCGTAGGTCTCGTGCCCCAGCCGGTCCGCTATGGCGATCGCGCTGAACCCCATCTCTATGAGGAGCGAGACATGGCTGTGGCGAAGGTCGTGGATCCGGATGGGTTCGAGCCCGCATGCGGCGCAGCCGCGCTTCATCTCGTGGTGCAGGTAGCTTTTGGTGAAGCAGAAGATGCGGCAGGCGCGCCGCTCCTCCGGGATGGATCCGAGGAAATCGGCGAGCTCGTCCGCAAGGAACTTCGGCATGACCACATCTCTCTTCGATTTGGGCGTCTTGGGCGAGGTGATGACGTCCCTCCTCCGGATCCGCTGGTAGCTCTTGGTGACGTGGATGAGGCACTTTCCAAGGTCGATGTCGTTCGGTTCGAGGGCGAGGAGCTCGCCGACCCTCAAGCCGCACCAGTACAGGATCTCGAACGCGTAGAAGCTGGCTGGCTTGTCCATCACCTCCTCGCTGAACGCGAGGTACTGCTCCTTCGTCCAGAACTTTATCTCCGACCCCTGCCGCTCGCCGATCTTGATGGTCGGGGCGGCGGGACTCTTTCCCAGGCCGTAGTACTTGACGGCGTGGTTGAAGATGGCGCTCAGCTGGTTGTTTATGGTTCTCAGGTAGGTGCCGCTGTACGGTTTTCCCTCGTCGTCGTACGAGCCCACCATCTTGTTCTGCCAGTCCACCACGTCTTTAGGGGAGATGTCGCACATCCTCTTGGGTCCGAAGAATGGCACTATCTTCGTGCGGATGATGTGCTCTTTGGTGAGCCAGGTGTTGAGCTTGAGCCTTGGTCTCACGTCTTCGGAGTACCTCTTCACGAATGCCTCGAAGGGCATCGACATGGACCCGTCGGCGCAGGCCAGGAACTCCGTCTCCCATGCCAGCGCCTCTCCTTTGGTCGCGAACCCTCGCTTCACCTTGTGCTTGCGGTTGCCGTCGATGTCGCTGTAATAGCACTGGACGTACCAGGCGCCAGTCTTCCCGTTCATGTAGGCGGGCATCAGCGGGCCTCTTGTCTGGGAACGCCGTCGGCGCAGTGGAAGCGCTCGTAGAAATACTTTCGGCTCACCTTCCCTTTGATGGTGGTGTAGCCTCTCTGCTCCATCTCGGAGTTCAGCATCCTGATAATGCGGTAGGCGTAGGGCCTGCTGATGCTGAGGGCGTGCATGACCTCCTCGACGCCCATGATCACCGGCTTAGAATTCTGCTCCATATCTTCCTCCTTCGTTCGATGAGCAGAACAGGAACGTTCTGTAATTCGTGACACTAACAGAACGAAAATGTTCGGTCAAGACAAATTGAGAACGTTTTTGTTCTCTAGTATCATGGGGGAAACGATCAGAGGAGGAGAGATGACGACGGGAAGCCGCATACGGGCATTGCGCGAGTCGCGGGGGATGACGCAACGGCAGCTCGCTGAGAGGGCCGGCTGCACCGACGCGGCCATCAGGAACTACGAGGCGGGCAGGAGGGCGCTGAAGGGCTCCGCCCTGGATGCGATTGCAGGCGCCCTCGGGGTCGCCCCCGAGGCCCTCATGCCCGTCCAGGCTGAATCCGCCAGGGACGCCCTCGAGCTCCTCTTCAGGATCGAGGAGGAGTTCGGGCTCAGGCCCGTCGGTGGAGGCAGGCTCGCCGTCGCGCCCGGCGCGGAGAAGGCGCCTAAGCTCGCCGCCGCCATCAAGGCCTGGGAATCCCAGGTGGATGCGCTCGACCGCGGCGAGATAACCCCCGAGGAATACGAGTCCTGGAAGATGGGGATTGGCGGATGCTAGACGATTCGAGGAGGATTTCAAGGGCTCGCCTTATCAGCGGCCTTCGGCCGAAAATCCGTGAAGAAGCCCTTAACCTTATCGCGCTGAAACGCGAAGGGGCCTACTGGGACTTCAAGAAGGAGTGGCATAAAGACAATTCTGAGCTAATCCACGACATGCTCTGTCTTGCCAACAATCTCGAGAGCGACGTGTCGTACCTCTTCATCGGCATAGACGAGGAAGAGGATTACTCGGTGTGCGATGTCGAGAATAACGACCATGCCGAACGAAAGACGAACCAGATGATTGTCGATATGCTCTCGAAGACAAAATGGGACAACGGTCAGCCCCCCTTCGCGGTCGTGGAGCCAATGGAGCTTGACGGGGGAACGATAGACATCCTGTGTATCGTGAGCAGGCGGGAGGATATGCCTTATTCCCTCTCGAAGGGGTCGGGGAAAGTGCGCGCGCATATGGTCCACACGCGACGTATTGACTCCAACACGCCCATAGACGAAGGGGCGTCGTGGAGTGAGGTGGAAGACATCTGGCGCCATCATTTTTCACTCGATGAATCTCCTCTCGCGAGGGTGAAGGGGATGCTCGAAGACAAGGAGCATTGGAGGTTTCTCTCCGAGGTGATCGGCACGGAGGACAAGTACTATCTATACGCCCCGGAGTTTACCGTCTGCCATGATTCGGACGACGAACGGGACGGCTACGAGTACTACATGCTGAACCAGACGGACCCTAGTCCGAGCTGGTATACGATCGAGATCCGGTATTTCCAAACTCGCATATTCGACACCCTCGGCATCGCCCTCGACGGCGGCAGGTATTTCGCGCCCGTTCCGTCGCGTTCCTTTGTGCGCTGGGATCGGCGCAGCCTGGATTTCGATCACATGTATTGCTACTACACGAAGGACTCTTTGGATTGGAGCCTGAACGAGTTCTTCTTCGATGAGGCCTACGACGATGCCAGGATAGCGCGTAAGCGGTTCCTCGAAACCGTCGTCATCTTCCAAGACGAGGAAGAACGCAAGGACTTCGAAACGTTCCTTCGTGAACGGCGCTTCGAGTTTGACTCGGAGATGTCGGCAACTCCCGACCCGTACGGCGCAGAGCGACTTCCCGAGGACTATCCCCAGGAGGCGAAAGACCAAGCCACTCGCGAGCTGAAAGCGATTCCCATCCTCAAGTGCATGCTCGAAGAGTTCAGAGGCGACCCCGAAGGGCTGCGCTTGCCCACTTCCAGGGATTGGTAGTTTGGCCCGCAAACCCTTCGCTGCCACTCGGGAGGAGTAGTAGCGAAATCTGTCCGTCTTCGTGAGTTTGCAAGAATGACACTTCCAGGCTCTCCGCCAGGGGCATCCGTCATTCTTGAGTTTCGTTTTTCCGGGTGAGTTTCGTTTGAGTTTCGCCGATTTTCGGCGGCACCCGCAAACCCCTTGGTATCACTCCCTTTTTCTGGCTTGCAGGTTGTTCGGTTCGCGTTGGTTCCTTTCGGCTCCGTTCGCGCCGTTTCGGGCTCGTTCGACCCATGCCCGTTTGCCATGGGGTGACAACCGACCATGCGTCTATCTGCGGAAACGAGAAGGCTCCTCGATTCTTTCGAGGAGCCTTGTGAGTTTCTATCTGATTTCGGAATCATGCGGTTTGCAGGTGCGGACGTTCTGAAATGTCGTCATCGGTCGCCATCGGAACCGCTAGAAACCGTATGAAAAACACGAACAAATGTTCTATTGCTATTCCCACTCAATCGTGGCAGGTGGCTTACTCGTAATGTCGTAGCATACGCGGTTTGCGCCAGGAACCTCAGCAACAATGCGGCTGGAAATCTTAGCCAGAACATCGTAGGGGAGCTTTGCCCAGTCAGCAGTCATAGCGTCGCTCGACTCTACCGCACGCAAAATAATGGGGCGTTGATAGGTGCGTTCATCTCCCATAACGCCAACACTCTTAATGTCAGGCAATACCGCAAAGTACTGCCAACATGCATGCTCGGAATTGCGATCGCCCGTCTCTTCATACAGACGCTGATTGTAGGCATCCAACTCTTCGCGCACGATAGCGTCGGCATTCTTCAAAATCTCCAGCTTCTCAGGCGAAACCGCGCCAATAATGCGAATTGCCAAGCCAGGTCCTGGGAAAGGCTGACGGTGAACAATATGATCAGGCAAGCCAAGCGCAGTACCTAATGCGCGAACCTCATCCTTAAAGAAGTGATCCAAAGGCTCAATCAAATCGAAATGAACTCCCTCAGGGAAGGGGATCAGATTGTGATGGCTCTTAATGGTGGAAGCTTTACCACCCGTCTTGCGAGCACCGCTTTCAATAATGTCAGGATAAATGGTGCCCTGAGCCAAGAACTTCACGCCGTCCAAATCCTGTGCAACGGCAAAGAATTCTTCCCAGAACTGGGTACCAATAATCTTGCGCTTCTGTTCAGGATCAGTAACGCCATCAAGTAGTTTTGCATAGCGTTCTTCAGCGTGTACGTGAATAAAGTCAACGTCAAACTGCTTGGTGAATACCTCTTCAACCTCTTCAGGCTCATTCTTGCGAAGCAAACCGTGGTTTACAAACACACAGACCAACTGTTTGCCAATTGCCTTGGAGCACAGGGCTGCAACAACCGAAGAATCAACGCCACCAGAAAGACCAAGAATTACGCGGTCACTTCCGACTTGTTCGCGGATAGCCGCAATGGAATCCTCAATAATGGTATCCATGGTCCAATCGGCGGCTAATCCACAAATGTCAAACAAGAAGTTCGAAAGCATCTGATTGCCATATTCAGAATGCTTCACTTCGGGATGGAACTGGGTGGCGTACAGCTTACGCTCAGCGCACTCCATCGAAGCAACGGGACATACATCGGTCTTTGAAGTAATCACAAAGCCCTCAGGTACTTCGCTTACCGCATCGCGATGGCTCATCCAAACGGTTTGCTCAGCAGGGGTGTCTCCTAGAAGAGCAGAAGCGGACACGCCATCAGTTCCGTCGCAACGCGTCAGTGGGGCAGGGCCGTATTCACCCTTTTCGGTATGGCCAACGCTGCCACCTAACGTGGTAGCCATGATCTGCTGACCGTAGCAGAATCCCAGTACAGGAATGCCCAGTTCGAATACGCCAGGATCTACCGAAGGAGCATCTTCGGCATATACGCTTGCGGGGCCGCCACTCAAAATCAAAGCAGCAGGCTTTTTCGCGGCGATGTCCTCGGCGGGAGTGTCGCAGGGAACAATTTCAGAATATACCTTCAAATCACGTACACGACGTGCAATAAGTTGTCCGTACTGGGCACCGAAATCTAAAACGAGAACAGTTTCAGTGGTATTGGGAGCTGTTTTGGCTGTGGAATTAGTCACCGATACTCCTTGGTTTGATGTTGATAGTTTTTAAACAAATTTCCGCAAAATGATACGGTATTTGTTTCGCATAAAGCTTACAGGGCTATCTTACACGAATCTAGCAAAATGGGGTTGCGGAGATCATATAAGGATAGGGGCAATCACACGGGGAAAATGGGCATCACACACGGATATCGGATGTCATTTAAGAAAAGTAGTTGTTTGTGAGTTGACTAAAAAAGTGCTCGGGGATTTGCGCAAAAAAGTGCTCGTGGATTTGTGTAAAAAGTGTTTGTGTGTCGGCGAAAAGATTTGTAGGAAGATGGTTGCTTGGTTTCAGGTATAAAGTGCCTGATTAGATGCTCAATAGTTCAAAAGTGCGCCGATGATAGATAAAAACTGTTGTTTTGATACGAAAACAACGTTATTTATACCAAAAGGCTCCTTATTATACCAGGTCAAGGGTAGTATAGAGGTGCTCTTATACTTCCCATTTGCCTTTACCGCTATTGCGGAAAGGCTAAAGCATGAATAAATATATTGTCCGAAATCCTCAAGTGGGATCTCTTATTTCTTCTCATGTAAAGAAAAAAGATTTAATAGAAAGAAAACGACTGTTATTAAATCTTATGGCAACGCGCGATGCCGTACGCGTGGTATGCGCTCCGGCTCTTTTCGGGAAAACCATTCTTGCTCTTCAGTATGCAAAGATCATATTTGCTGACCAAAGTGTTGTGTGGGTAAAGGCGGATGATCTGTGTTTCGTTCGAGATCTTGATGCCCGATGCGTTATGGATTCGTTCAGGCATGTTTTAGAGAAGGGCCCTACGTGTGAGCTGTTTGTTTTTGATGGTGTTCCCAGGCTATCAGAAAAGCGTTTGCAGGAATTTGTACAACTTATTTATTCCTTGAAGCTGTCAGATTGTGAAGTACTAATTACTACACGCTGCAAATCGTTGTTTTCAGGAGAGGGTCTTGAGTTGCAAGGCAAGCTTGAGCTGAACTATGTCACGGCACATGATTTGCTTTTAGATTCTCAAGAAGATGCCAGTGAATCTCCCGACACATTTTCGTCTTTACAGGGGTGGGTACGACCCGCAGTGCTCTGCGATAAAAACGAAGGAAGTAAGCGGCTTTTCACGAATTTGCAGCATATGGAAGTGTGCTCCTCTGAAGATGCGGTAGCGCTTCTTGCTTTAATTATAGGAAAAGGAGCCCAATCAATTTTCAGTTGCTTTATTGTGGGTTTTGCCGCAATTGATCTGCAATCTTTCAATGAATACTATCCTCATGCAGGCTTGCGCAATAGGGGATTTGTTGCCCTTGAATTATCTGCGCAGGAAAGATTTTCTCTTCTATGGGTTCATTTAGCGAAACTAGTTGAATTAAGTCTTTATCCTTCGCAAAAGGAATTCGTATTGGCTCTTCTCGATGAACTGTATAACGTGCAAGATTATGCCTTAATTCAGCTAGTTTTGAAGTTTTGTCTTATTGAAGAAGAACGATTGGATTTCTACGAGAAACACGAAGTAACGTATGAGTTTATAAAGCGCTGTATTGAAGAACTGGTCGCAGAAAAACAAAAGAATCAAGCATGTGATAGTTCAGATTCGCAAAAACCTGTCAGTTCAGATCTGCAAAAACCGGATAGTTCAGATTCGCAAAGAAGCGAGGATCCGCGTGAGAGCAATTTGCAGAAGGATGACCTGCGGAGTGTTAAATCGCAAGATAGCGACTTGCAAAATAACAGTCTTCTGAAAAGCGATTTGTGCAAGATTGAATCGCCTGAAAATGACTTGTGTGCTAATGATTTTGAAGAAAACGATTTACGAGGGAATAAAGGTGAGTTGCTTGCTCGTAAAAAAGAGCCAATGGCACAATTGGATGCGCCAGAAAAAGCTTTCAAACAATCAGCATCAGGGACAGCCCCAAAGGAATCAGGATGTTTTGATAGGTCTGATAGCTATGCTGAATTCAAAAATCTAACTATAACCGAAAGCATTGCACAAGAATCCGAAAACGCTGACAAGCCTGAGCGCTTAGTGGTCAACTTGTTTGGGAGATTCGAGATGAAGCGTGGTAAAAGATTGGTTCCTGAAAGGGGCGAAATTCGAAAACTAGCAAAGATTATGATTGCGCTTTTGGTGATTAATTCTCAGAAAGATTTGCCCCGCACATGGGTTGAAAGGGCAGTGTGGCCCGAAAATTACACTTCTACCGTTACTTCGAACTTTTACAACTTATGGTCTTACATCAAAAGAACTTTAAGTGAAACCGATGAAGAACGTCGCTTGCTAGGCAGGACTAGGGACTCAATTTCGCTTCGTGAATTGCATATAGAAAGCGATATTCATACCGTCAACCTTTTATGTAATGAATTTTCTACGGCACATGAAGTAGAGGATTGTGTGCGGATTTTAAGTCAGCTCGAACGTGTTTATCAAGGTCCACTTATGCCTGGTATTGAAAATGCCCAACTTGAATCCTATAGAAATAAATTTCAAAACAAAGTTCTTGATGTGCTGACCGAAGGGTCTCGCATTATTTATTCAAAAGGTAATCGCTATGTCGCTCTCCATTTTGCGGGGTTTGCCTTTGGGCAAAATATCGCACGAGAAGATGTGTGCTATCTCTACATGTTCATCCAAAAAGAATTAGGGCATTATACCGGAGCCATTAATACTTATGTTGAGTGTCGCGGCGCACTCGTTGATGAATATGGTATTGATGCTCCTCGTCGGCTTGATGCGCTTTATGAAGAAATTATCAAGGAGGTTTCGTAAACTTGGTTTCGTAAACTTACAGCTTAGTACTTGGGCTTTAACCCGACTTAGGGTTTAACCCGACTTGGGGTTTAACCGTAATTTTTTTAAAGAAATCTAGGGTGTGAGTCGTGCTTTGACAACGTAGCGTCTTCGAGTCGGTGTGATATTTGCGTTCTGTTGTCATGGTGTTTTCAAGTTGGCCTGAGATTTTTGCATTCGTTAAAAGAATTTAACGTGAAAAACCCTTGTGTCTCCTTATTCGAAATCGCTATACAACCCATGCCTGTGATAGAGTGAAGCAGTTATACGAGAAAGTGAGATTATGGGCATTTTTTCTAAGCTTTTAAGCGTGGGCGAAGACAAGCCCCTCAAAAAATATCAGAAGGTTGTTGAAACTATCAATGATCTTGAGCCTCGCATGCAGGCATATAGTGATGATGAGCTAGCGCATCTTACGGTTGAATTTCGTGAGCGCCTGGATTCAGGTGAAGAATTAGACGATCTTCTACCAGAAGCTTTTGCTGCCGTACGCGAAGCAAGCGTACGTACCATCGGGCTTCGTCATTTCGACGTACAGCTTATTGGTGGTATGGCTTTACATGATGGCAAAATTGCAGAAATGAAAACTGGTGAAGGTAAAACGCTTGTTTCTACATTAGCGGGATACCTTAACGCACTTCCAGGAAACAACGTTCACATTGTTACGGTTAACGATTATCTGGCAGCACGTGACTCCGAGTGGATGGGTCAGGTTTACCGTTTCTTGGGAATGAGCGTTGGTCTTATTCAAAACGGCATGGATCCTCTCAAGAAGATTCCTGCCTATCAAGCCGATGTAACGTATGGTACGAATTCCGAATTCGGTTTCGACTACTTGCGTGACAACATGGTAACTCGTGCAAGTAGGCGTGTGCAGCGCGGTCATGCGTTTGCAGTGGTCGACGAGGTTGACTCCATTCTTATCGACGAAGCACGAACTCCTCTTATCATTTCTGGTGCAGGCTCTCAAGCAGCTGATACCTATAAGAAATTTGCTGCTATCATGCCTTCCTTGAAGCGTGATATCGACTTCGAAATGGACGAGGCAAAAAAGACCATCTACACCACTGAAGCAGGTTTGGAAAAAGTTGAATTTCAACTAGGGGTCGATGATATTTTTGGTGATCCAACCGGTCAGCTTCCCAACCATCTTCAACAGGCCTTACGTGCACAATTCTTATTCCATCGCGACGTGGATTATGTTGTTACCAACGGTGAAGTAAAAATTGTTGACGAATTTACGGGTCGTATTATGGAAGGCCGTCGATATTCCGAGGGTCTTCATCAGGCTTTGGAAGCAAAAGAGCACGTATTGGTTCGTCAAGAAAATCAGACGCTTGCTACAATTACGCTTCAAAATTACTTCCGTCTGTATGAAAAGCTCTCTGGTATGACGGGTACCGCAATGACAGAAGATGCGGAATTCCGTCAGATCTACAAGCTTCCCGTAATGGCTATTCCTCCTAATAAGCCTGTTATTCGTGAAGACTTAAACGATTTAATCTTCCGCACCATCGATGCGAAATTTAATGCGGTGGCTGACGATATCTCCGAACGTCACAACGCTGGTCAGCCCTGCTTGGTTGGTACGGTTTCTATTGAAAGTTCTGAGCGTTTAAGTCGTCTGCTTTCTAAACGTGGTATTAAACATGAGGTTTTGAACGCTAAAAATCATGAACGAGAAGCTGCCATTATTGCGCAGGCAGGTAGAACGGGTGCTGTCACTATTGCAACCAACATGGCTGGTCGTGGTACTGACATTTTGCTTGGCGGTAATGCGGATGCCATGGCGCAAACATTTTTGGCAGAGCAGCTAGGAGAAGAAGTCGATCAGGCAACTCCCGAACAAATTCAAGCTGCTAAGGAAAAGGCTCAAGCTATTACTAAACGGGAAAGTGTTGAAGTTCGCAATGCCGGTGGCTTGTGCGTAATTGGTACCGAACGTCACGAATCTCGTCGTATTGATAACCAGCTTCGTGGTCGTTCTGGTCGTCAGGGTGATCCAGGTACTACGCAGTTCTATCTGTCACTTGAAGACGATTTGATGCGTTTGTTTGGTGGTTCACGCATGGATTCCATCAGTCGTATGATGGAAAAAACCGATATGCCTGAAGATATGCCAATTCAGGCTTCGATGGTTTCAAAAGCAATCGAGACGGCTCAGCGTCAGGTTGAATCAGTTAACTTCTCCACCCGTAAGCACGTTCTTGAATACGACGACGTCATGAACCTGCAACGTAAAGCGATCTACGAAGAGCGCAACGCAATTCTTGATGGTAAAGATCTAACTGAGCGTATGCCAGAAATCATTGAGGATGTGGTAGAAAACGCAGTCCTCGAATACTGTGCACCAAAGCAGGCAAGCGATGACTGGGATACCGAATCACTTGACAAGTGGTTGCTCCAAATGACTGACGATCCTGAAATTACGGTTTCTTCCGTTGACCATGACGATGATGTTAACGAACTCATGGATGGATTGATTGAGCTTATTACGCAACGATATAACCAGCGCGTCGAAGAAATAGGACCTCTGTCCTCCGATATTGCTTCGCAGATTATGTTACGTTTCCTTGATACAAGCTGGATGGCACACTTGCAGGAAATGGATTATTTGAAAGCTTCTATTGGTTTGCGCGCCTATGGACAGCGCGATCCGCTGACCGAATATCGTGAAGAGGCTCATCGTGCTTTTGCGGCATTAACGGATTCAATCTATGAAGGTTTCCTTCGTTTCTTGTTGCGTGCTCCTTTAATGGTGCAAGAAGTTCCTGTTGAAGAAGAAAAAACTCCGCTTGATGGTAAGGTTACCTATTCAAATCCTGAAGAGGCTCTTACTGAATCAACTACAAGTTCCCAACGCATACGTCAAGCCCAGGCGCAAGCTCAGGGTGTTCCTCAAACTCCGCAGCCTGCTCCTGAACAGCCAAAGCCTCATACTATTCAGAAGGACAAGGATGATCCTTACGCTAACGTGGGACGTAATGATCCATGCCCTTGTGGTTCTGGTAAGAAATTTAAAAAGTGTCATGGCGCTAATCGCTGACCAAAATAATGCGTCTTAAAGCGGTAACCTTTACTGTTTTAAGGCGCATCTTTTGAGTTAGCGTTAGGCCGTGAAGGGATTAGTATTTTCATGATGACACTTGATGAAGCGCAGCAACGACTTCAAGATGCGCGTGCTTATCTTCATATAGATGATCGTACACAAGAACTTTCAGATCTTGATAAGCAAATTGCTTTGCCAGACTTCTGGAGCAACACCGAACATGCACAGCAAGTCTCAAAGCAAGCATCTGCTTTGCGCGACATTATTGATCGTTACCAGGCAGCTTGTGCTCTTTTTGATGACATTCAAACTGCTCAGGAGCTCGCTGAAGAGGACTCAGAATTTGCCCAAGAATTGGAAAGCGATCTTGCTCAGCTGGAAAAGACTCTCGATGATTTCGAAGTGGAATCTTGGTTTAGTGGGCCGTATGATTCCGCTGATGCAATTGTTTCTATTCATCCTGGCAGTGGTGGATTGGAAGCGCAGGACTGGACCGAGATGCTCTATCGCATGTATACCCGCTATGCCGACCTTAAGGGTTGGAAAGTCAGAATTTTGGATCTGACTCCAGGGGATGGCATTGGCCTTAATCGTGCAAGCTTTCAGGTTGAAGGCCATAATGCGTATGGCATGTTAAGAAGCGAAACGGGTGTTCATCGCTTAGTCCGCATTTCTCCAACCGACGAAAAAAAGCGTCGACATACCACGTTTGCGGCGGTAGAAGTGGTACCGGTATTGCCCGATGATGACATTACGGTTGAAATTGACCCCAATGACGTACGCGTTGATGTGTATCGCTCAAGTGGTCCTGGTGGTCAGAGCGTGAACACGACCGATTCTGCGGTACGTCTAACCCATATTCCAACAGGCATTGTGGTGACGTGTCAAAATGAGAAATCGCAACTTCAAAACAAAGAAGCAGCATTTCGTGTTTTGCGTGGCAAACTCTATGAACTAGAGCAACAAAAGCGTGAAGAAGAATTATCTGAACTTAAGGGTGAAAAGATGGATAATTCTTTTGGAAGTCAAATTCGAAATTACGTACTCTATCCGTATCGACTGATTAAGGATACCCGTAGTAATATCGAAAGTGGCAATGTTGATGCCGCCCTCGACGGTGATATTGATGAATTTGTAATTGGATATCATCGTTGGAAGGCGTCGTTATAAAAACATCGAACGACTAAACCAGCAGCCCTCGATCGAAAGGAAGCCATGAATTCCCTTACTGCTAAGGAAAAGGCTTGTGCGATTCGCACTGACATTATCGAGATGGTCCATGAGGCGGGAAGTGGTCATCCTGGTGGATCTCTTTCTTGCACCGATATCTTGTCGGCGCTGTACTTTGGTGGTGTGTTGAAACATGATCCATCAAATCCTAAGTGGGATGAACGTGATTATTTCATTCTTGGTAAAGGCCATGCGGCACCTGCTTTGTATGCCACGCTTGCTGAAGCAGGATATTTGCCAGTTGATGAATTGAAGACTCTTCGCAAACTGGGCACACGTTTGCAGGGCCACCCCGATTCAAATCTTCTTCCTTGCGTGGAGGTTTCCACTGGTTCTTTGGGGCAAGGACTCTCTATCGGTGCAGGTCTTGCTGCGGGTATGAAACTTGATAAAAAACAGAATCGAGTTTTTGTACTTATGGGTGATGGCGAATGTCAAGAAGGACAAGTTTGGGAAGCTGCCACCTTCGCTGCGTTCAAAGAACTCGGTAATCTTATTGCAGTTGTTGATATCAACGGACTCCAGATTGACGGTCATGTAGAAGAAGTATGTGCTTCAGGCGCCCTAAAGGATAAGTTTGCTGCCTTTGGGTGGGAAACCTATGAGGTAAACGGCCATGATATTGATGCACTTATCGAGCTCTTCTCTGGTCTAAAGGCATCTGAAACCTCGAAGCCAAAGCTGGTAATTGCTCATACCGTTAAAGGTAAAGGGGTTTCCTTTATGGAAGACCAGGCTGGATGGCATGGTAAAGCACCTAATGACGAAGAAACCAAGATTGCTCTTGCTGAATTGGCAGCACAGTGCGCTAGCGTGAACGGAGTGAAGTAACGTGGTAAAGCTTGCTAGTCCCGAACAGGCCAAAGAGAAGAAAGCTACCCGTGCCGCATATGGTGTTACGCTTGCTGCTCTTGCAGAAGAAGGGATGAATATTGTTGCAGTAGACGCTGACCTTACCGGTTCGACAACTACCAAGAAATTTGCTCAGGCACGTCCTGAAAACGAAGATCGCCTGTTTAATGTTGGTATTGCTGAACAAAATATGGTCGGTGTAGCGGCGGGTCTTTCCCTTGCAGGAAATATTGCTTTTACCGGATCATTTGCGGTATTTGGCACAGGTCGTGCATATGATCAGATTCGCAATACGGTTTGCTATTCCAACCTCAATGTAAAAATAGCTCCTACGCATGCAGGCATTTCGGTTGGCCCTGATGGTGGCTCTCATCAAATGCTTGAAGATATTTCGCTCATGCGAGGATTGCCTAATATGCGGGTATTGGTTCCTGCTGATTATGCAGCATGCTGCGCAGCAATTCGTTTAGCTGCTCAAACGCCAGGCCCAGTGTATATTCGCATGGGTCGTGCAAGCGTGCCTGCGGTATATGCTCCTGAAGTTGAGCTGGAAATGGGTAAAGCGTATGTATTGCGCGAAGGAACCGACGTTACGCTTATTGCCTGCGGTGTTGAAATCGATCAGGCCCTCAAAGCAGCTGATTTGCTGGAGAAGGAAGGTATTTCTGCTGAGGTAATCGATGCGTTTTGCGTAAAGCCTCTTGATGCTGAAACAATTCTTGCTTCTTTGGAAAAGACGGGTTGCGGTGTGATTGCAGAAGAGCATTCCGTTTACGGCGGACTTTGTTCTGCAGTTGCCGAAGTTGTCGCAGAAAACCATCCCTATCCTTTGCAATTTGTAGGAATGCGTGATCGTTTTGGCAAGTCGGGCGAATTTGAAGAACTTCTTCATTACTTTGAACTTGATGCTGAAGCGATTGTACAAGCTGTGAAGAAGGTTCGTAGTCGCGTAGAGGACTGATATACTCTTTAAAGTCTCACAGAATTGGTAACACATGAACGGAGCATACTGTGACGAATGAGTTTAACGGGGAACCTATGGGCAAGCATGCTCAGCAGCCTCGCGTAAACCAGGTCGCTTCTCAGCTGTCTGAGTCGCTGCCGGTGGTGAACGTGGACACAACTCCCCAATATACGGGTAATCCCGTCATTACGTTTGAACACGTAACCAAAGTATATGAAGCACAACCAAATAAACCAGCTCTTAATGATGTTTCATTGCACATTTTCCCAGGTGAATTTGTGTTTTTGGTTGGTCATTCTGGTTCTGGTAAATCTACGTTTATCAATCTTTTGATTCGTCAGATTAAACCTACCCAGGGCAAAATCTACATCGCTGATGAAGATTTGACCGGAATGCGTAATTGGCGTGTGCCTTATCTGCGACGCAATATCGGTTGCGTATTTCAGGACTTTAAGCTTTTGCCAAACAAGACGGTTTTCGAAAATGTTGCGTTTGCCTTAGAGGTAATCGGAAAATCTCGTCATGTTATTCGCACACAGGTTCCTGAAGTTTTGCGTCTGGTTGGTTTGCAGGACAAACTCGAGAAGCGTCCTGACCAGTTGTCTGGTGGCGAACAGCAGCGTGTATCTATTGCGCGCGCAATCGTAAATCGTCCACCTTTGCTGGTCTGTGACGAGCCAACGGGTAATCTTGACCCGCAAAATTCTCGCGGCATTATGGACTTGCTGGAACGCATTAACCGCACCGGAACTACTGTTCTTGTTGCAACTCATGACCGTGAAATGGTTGACAACATGCGTCGTCGCGTTATTGCCCTTGACCGTGGCGTTTTAACTCGCGACCAGGACAGGGGGGTGTACGGTTTCGATGTCTAGTCTGTTTTACTTTTTCCGCGAATCTCTTACGGGTTTTACGCGTAATCTTTCTACTACGCTTGGCTCAATTATTACCATTTTCCTGTCGTTGCTCATTATTGGCATCTTCTGTATTGGTGGTGCCGTTGTTAACAACGTGGTGGCATCGGTAGAAAACCAGGTTTCTATTACTGCCTTTGTTGCTGATGAAGCTTCTCAGGAAGATATACAAAACGTAATGAATCAGATTCAGGGATATGCGGGTGTTGAAAGCGTATCTTTCACTGATAAGGATCAGGCGTTAGAAAACTTCCGTCAATCAACGTCAAATCCTGAAATTGTGGATCAGCTTGATGGCCAGAACCCTCTTCCTGCTTCTATTGACGTAGAGCTTGCTGAAGCGCAAAGTGTAACCGATGTAGCAAATCAGATTGTAGCTAATCAGGATTTTGTCTCAGTTTGTGACAACCCTGATGACCCAGCTGATTCGCTCAATTATGGTCAGAAGACCGTTGATAAATTGTTCTCATTGACGAATGCAATTCGTATTGCGGGTATTGCTCTTATTGCTCTGCTTATCGTCATTGCCTTTATCTTTATCAACAACACCATTCGTTTGGCAATTCTTGCACGCCGCAAGGAGATTGCAATCATGCGTTTGGTAGGTGCGTCTAATGGTTTCATTCGTGGCCCCTTCTTAGCGGAAGGTTCCTTGCACGCAATTATTGGTTCGCTGCTTGCAATTTTGGTTTTGGAAATTGTACGCAATGTGGTTCTTCCACAAATATCTATAGCGCTTCCATGGCTTCCGGTATCGGTTGATTTTTCAATGTTCATGCTGATCTATGTTGCTCTTATTGTGGCAGGTTTAGTAATTGGTCTTCTTGGTTCGGCATTTGCAATGCGTCGTTACTTGAAGGTCTAAGGAAGTTGTAAGAGATAAGAATCGTAGGAATCGTTGGATACGTTTAAACAAACGGCAAAAGCGGCTTCTAAGAATAAGCACAATGCAAGCATCGTGAAAATTCTCGGTGCTTGCATTTTCGTATGCTTAGTCTTTTGTGCAGGCTTTTTGGTTAGAGGAAATACCGAGTTACTATCAGCGATGGGTTTATCTTCGTTTGACGTTGATAGTGAAGTTAATCCTGGAATGACGGTCTCAGGTGATACGTATAATTCACTTTCTGCTCGTGTTGCGGAAGTGGATGGGGTATTAACTCAGAATGGCATGGATGAATATGACCTTTCTCAAGCGACCTCCAACGTTCTTTCTGCATTTTTAAGTTCATCAAACGATCCTTACCTTCGTTATTATGACGAGCAAAGTTACCAGGCCTATCTAGCTACAACAAAAAACCCTGAGGCGGGGATTGGTGTGCTATTCGGAGAATCGGATGGCGATTGCTTTGTGGCGGATGTGTTAGAGTCTTCACCTGCTGCAGCTGCAGGTGTTCAGCCTGGAGATCATGTGGTTTCGATTGATGGGGTATCGAAGGATGCCTGGAGTGCCCCCGATGTGCTCAACGCGCTTTCGCGAGAAGAAGGCGAATCGGTATTCATTATCTGGAGCCGTCCTTCTAGTGAGTCAGGGGAAGATGAAACCACGTACAGTACTTCTCTGACATTCTCTTCCGATTCGGCCGTCAACGTAACTCACGAAGTTCAAGATTCCGTAGGAATCATTAAACTCTCTCAAATTACTTCCGATTCTGCATCACTTGTATCAAATGCCTTATCGGTATCAGCAAGTGAGGGAGCGCACTCCTATGTGCTTGATTTACGTGACGTTCCTGGAGGTTATCTCACTCAGGCGGTGGATATCGCTTCACTTTTCATTCAGAGTGGCGAAGTTGTTCAAATTGAAACAGCGGAGGGAGTCACTACAAGGAGCGCAGATGGCTCAAGTGTGACTACCGCGCCTCTTGTGGTATTAGTGAATGGCAGAACTTCGGGTTGTGCTGAAGTCCTTGCTGCTGCACTACAGGAAACTGGAAGGGCGACGGTTGTGGGCACTACTACGCTGGGTAAAGGGAGCGTGCAGATCATGCAGCCTCTCTCATTTGGGGGAGCTCTGCGTTATACTGCCGCATATTATTTAACCCCTAACGGACGTCAGCTTGATGGAAATGGTGTTTCTCCCGACATCGAGGCAAATAACGCTAACACCCAAGAAAGCGTTGCAATAGATGTAGCCCGATCTTTGAATAACTAAAGCTAATTAGTTGTTTACGTTATAGTGAAAAAGAGTTGTCAATCAGGTGAGGAAAGGTTGCGCGTATGGCACGACGTAGTTCAAAAGCTCGTCGCCGACCAAAGGCCCGCCCCCAAGGTGTCCTTGAATTACATGCGCAAGGCTTTGGTTTTGTTAAAACAGCTGAAGGGGAATACTTTATTCCTGCATCTAAAGTAAATGGTGCTTTTCCCGGTGACTTAGTAGAAGTTTCACGATTATCATCGTCTGATTCTAGAAATTATCAAGGCCATTCATCTCGAAGACCTACTGCGCGGGTAACCAAGGTTTTAATGCGATGCAAAGATACCTTTATTGGACGTTATGAAATTGCGGAGCCTTTCGGGATTGTGGTTCCCGAGGATCCCGCAATACCTTACGATATTTTTACCTTACGACGCGATGCGCCTTCTGTTCAGGAAGGCGATATTGTTGAAGTTCAAATCCAAGAGTTTCCCACCCGCACTTCAGCGGCTATGGGAAGAGTTGTGCGGGTTCTTGGTTCGGAAGACGATGTCGATATTGCGGTAGACCTTATTATTGCTGAACAGCAATTTGAAACAAAGTTTTCGGAATCTGCCTTGCAGGAAGCTAACGCTGCTCAGTTTGATGCGAATGAGGCTTTCGTGCAGGGATACCGTGATTTAACTAAAGAGTTTATTTTTACTATCGATCCTGTCGATGCACGTGATTTTGATGATGCCGTTTCGCTGGAGCGGGATGGTCAAAACTATCGTCTTGGGGTGCACATTGCGGATGTGTCTCGCTATGTTCCTTTTGGTACATCTCTGGATCTCGATGCGCGCCGAAGGGCAACTTCGGTTTACTTGGTTGATCGCGTAATTCCTATGCTTCCAGAACATCTCAGCAACAATCTCTGTTCGTTGGTGCCTGCACACAATCGTCCCACAATTACCGTGGAAGCGCTTTTAAGCCCTGCAGGCAAAGTGCTCTCATATGAGGTGTTTCCTTCGGTTATTCGTTCGTTGGCTCGTTTATCTTACGATCAGGCTCAGGCGATCCTTGATTCATATCATCAGAAAAAACCGATTAATCAAATAAATGAAGCGGTAAGTTCTTGTGAGGTTCCTCATGGGTCAATACCGCTTTCCTTGGAGGTTTTAGAAAAACTTCAGCAGAGAATTGTAGGGCTCGACTTTATCGCAAAGGCTTTGTTTGAGCGGCGAAAAAAAGATGGCTGCATGGATTTTGATAGGGTAGAAGCCAAAGTCAAACTTGATAGTAATCGCAATCCTCTTGAAATTGTGTATCGAAGAAAAACTGATGCAACACAGCTTATTGAAGAGTCCATGATTCTGGCTAACCATCTTGTTGCTGAATGGCTTTTAGGTAAGAATCTTCCTTGCGTCTTCCGTGTTCATGATGCGCCAGATGGGGATGCTTTGCGTTCTTTGTATGCTGTGCTGCGAGAGTTTCCCCTTTTTAACGATATTGATAAGCGACTTTTCTGTGATGGGAACCCTCAAACGCTTCAGGAAATACTTGAGCGGGTTAGTGGTCATCCTTTGCAGGAGTTGGTGAATACCTTACTATTACGCGCAATGAAAAGAGCGGGATACCGCGCCGAACAAGATTTTCATTACGGTTTAGCGCTTGATACGTATTGTCATTTTACTTCTCCTATCAGGCGGTATCCTGATTTGCTTGTTCATCGAATGCTCAAAGAAGGCTTCTTCGGAAAGAGTGAAACTTTTGAAGCGCAAAAAAATGCGCTTCCTTGGATGGCAGAACATTCTTCTGAAATGGAACGAAGAGCGGAAAAGGCTGCGCGCCAATCTCAGCTCGTTAAAATTGTTGAGTATATGCAGGCTTTTATCGGTTCAACCTACGATGGAGTAATTTCGCAAGTTTCAACTTTTGGAGTAACGGTGCGATTGGAAAACACCGCAACGGGTACTTTACCGGTGGAAGAATTGGGCGACGAATACTTTTCTCTCGATCCTGCTCGTCATCTTCTTTGTGGGGTATCGACAGGTAGAGTTTATCGACTTGGTCAGCGTTTGCGCGTGGTGCTAGTGGGGGCATATCCAAGAGGAAGGCGTCTTTCGTTCAAATTAGCTCCTGAAGAGCGTCATGATTCAAGGCTTGTCTACGCGAATGACCGTTGGGGCTAGAGAGGCAAAGCGCCTATAATAGAGAATTATTCAAGAAAGCCTTAAAACCTTGTATAAGAAGGAAGCCTTGTATAGGTGGTAGGCAAAGTTAGTCTTTTGAACCTCGGAAAAGGCTTCTTACTATAGAGAAGAAAGCTTTTATGTTGGTTATAAGAAATGAGATAGCACTCGTTTTGCAGATAGAGAGGCATATATGTCAAAAGTAGATAAAGCATATTTAAAGCAACTGGTAGAAACTCCATCGGTTACGGGAACTGAAACCCGTATTGCTTCGGTGGTTCGTGAGCGACTCTCAGAGGTAGCTGACGAAATCGAAACGAATGTCATGGGATCGGTTCATGCTCGATTAGCTGGTAGCGGATCAGCACCGTCAGTTATGATTGCTGCCCATATGGATGAAGTCGGCCTGATGGTTACCCATATCTCAGATCAGGGATTCTTAAGCGTTGCAGCTGTCGGCGGAGTCGATGCAGCGATACTTCCTGGCATGCGTGTCGATGTTCATACGAGTACGGAAACTTTACGTGGAGTGGTGGGGCGAAAACCTATTCATCTTATAGAAGCAGAAGAACGAAAAAAGGTTACGCCGCTTACAAGCCTCGTTATCGATTTGGGCTTATCTCCTCGCCGAGTTAAGTCTCTTGTTAAAGTGGGCGATGTTATTACCTATGGTGTTGGTTTTGAAAAAATGGGCAAAGGTATGGCAGTGTCCCGCGGTTTTGACGACAAAGCGGGCGTGTACGTTATCACGCGCGTTATGGAGGAATTGAAGAAAAGCGGCAAAGCAAAAGGTGACTATATTTGTGCTGCTACCGTCCAAGAAGAAATTGGCTTGCGAGGTGGAACTACTTCGGCCTATGGAGTAAATCCTGATGTGGCAATTGCGGTTGATGTAACCCATGCGACTGATTATCCTGGCATAGATCAATCTCGTTACGGTAAGGTGATCTGTGGAGAGGGTCCCGTTATTGCGCGTGGACCCAACATTAATCCTGTGGTGTTCGAGCGTTTGTGCGCGGCAGCAAAGAAGGAAGGAATCGCTGTTCAGTTCGAGGCAGAGCCCGGAGTGACTGGCACTGACGCGGGAACTATGCAAGTGCAAAGGGGTGGATGCGCCTGCGGTCTGGTATCAATACCGCTTCGCTATATGCATACGCCTACCGAAGTTTTGAAGCTGTCCGATTTAGAGGAAACCGTTGCGTTGTTAAAGCGCTTTATTCTCGACTTGGATGAAGACGTTTCCTTTGTGCCAGGGATGTAAGAGATGTCAGCAAAAGAAAAAACCATTGCTAAAAACCGTCGTGCGTTTCACGATTACGAAATACTTGATACCTATGAAGCAGGCATCGTATTAACCGGAACAGAAGTATGTTCGCTTCGCGAAAATAACTGCCAGCTTACCGACTGCTTTGCGTTGATTCGCAAGGGGGAAGTCTGGCTGAACAATTTGCATATTTCCCCCTATAGTCACGGTAATCTAAACAATCCTGATCCTGACCGAAAGCGCAAGCTTCTGCTTCATAGAAAAGAAATCCGCACCTTAGAGCAAAAAACGCAAGAAAAGGGAATGGCTTTAGTGCCAATCAAGATTTATTTTGATCACAATTCCCGAGTAAAGCTTGAATTAGCAGTTGCTCGTGGTAAAAAACTTTATGACAAACGTGCTGCTATGGCGGAACGTGATTCAAAGCGAGAAATCGAGCGTGCTTTAAAACAGCGATATCGGTAGAGGAGTTAGCGTGAACGAAAAGGTTTTCAATATGATTGATACCCTTCATGCTCGTCTTAATGATGTGCGTGCAGCGGTTGAATCTCTCTCATGTGAGGCTCCAGAATATGTTGATAAGCTCGACAAGGTCGATGATAGGCTTTACTTGCTGCAGTGTGAGATTGAAAAACTTGCTCAGTCTGCTGAACCTACCGAGGAATCTTCTAAGGAGACTGTAGAAACTTCTCCAGAAGCATCGGGTGAGTCAGTAGGGGAGTCGTCAGGTAACGATTCAGCGGATTCAAAAGCAGATTCTGAAGCTAGTGAAACTGTCAAAAAGACTGAAGATGCTGATGAATCAACTAATAAACAGGAACAGAAAAAAGAAATATTTACCGACGATATGAAAGAAAATCTTGCTGATGCAGGTCGTGCAATCGGAAATATCTATCGTGACGGAAAAGAAGTTATTACTGAACTTTCTGGTACGATGGGCGATCTGAAAGATATTTTCAGTTTCGGAAAGAAACGCTAACGTTCTCTATTGTCTTAACAACGATTCTTCGGCAGGAATTTAATTGAGGGTAAAGCTTACCATCTCAAAATTTCTTATCCTATGAAATGAATACGCCCGCACTTACTATAACGCTAAAGTAATAGCTGCATATTTTAGAATTCAACCAGAAAAAGCCACCTTTTCTGGGTGGCTTAACTTTTAGTTTGATGAAGTTGAATACCTACTTATAAAGGGATTCTATTCCAGAAGTCGTACGCTGTTATGCGCGCTCGATCTTGCCAGCCTTCATGCACTTAGTGCAAACATTTGCACGCTTAACTTTACCGTTAACCTTGATGGTAACCTTCTGGATGTTAGGACGGAAGGTGCGGTTGCTTACGCGATGAGAGTGGCTGATGCTACGACCAGCGACGGGTGCTTTACCGCAGATCTCGCAAACTTTGGACATTCTAAATCAACTCCATTTACTCTGATATTTGGTACGGTTAGATACCGTTGATTTCCAAAAGCCCAAATACTATACCACAGCAATTTAAATCGTCCAAGTTATTTCTTTGTGAGTTTTTCTTGAAAGTCTTTATCCCTTCGTAAAAATAAAGAAAAATAGTTAGCCAATCGAAGTAATAGGTGTTGCTTCGATGCGTAAACGCGCTCTCTCGTAATGTCGAGTGTTGTTTCCGCTATACTAATAACTTGGTCGTAAGTCATTTGATGGCGGTTTGTCATCTTTGAAAGGACAGTTTATATGAGCAACGAAATTGCAGGCGACCTTGTCGTTTCTGAAGAAGTCATTGCTGATGTTGCAGGTCATGCTGCCACTCAGTGTTATGGCGTAGTTGGTATGGCAGCACCTAATGCGGTTGATGGTTTAGCAAAACTTTTGCCAAAGTCTCGTTTGCGTCGTGGCATTGTTGTTTCAACTGACGACGAGGGCACTTCGGTAAGTCTTTACGTCATTCTTGAACATGGGGTAAATATTTCTACCGTTTCTGAAAACCTCGTAGAGCAGGTTTCTTTTGCCTTAAAAGAATTTGTTCGTACTCCTTTTAAAGGCGTGGAGGTACACGTACAGGGAATTAAGGTTCGCTAAATCTTCTAAACAGAGCGGTTATAGGGTCCGCATAACAGCTGGTGCGCAGGGGGGATAGGCGTGCTTGAAACATGTTGTGCGATCAGGTCAATTGAGGAGCTAGTAATAACAAATGAGCAACTATACGTCTAACGATATCGTTAATGCTATCGCTGCAGCAGCGAAAGCGTTGGCTGCTCGTAAAGAGGAAATTAATCGACTTAATGTTTTTCCCGTTCCGGATGGCGATACGGGAACCAACATGTCGCTTACCCTTGCTATGGTTGTTGAAAACTTGGCAAAACTGCCTATCGGCGCTACCGATGAAGAGCGCCGTCGCGCCATTACTTCGGGTGCTTTGATGGGAGCTCGAGGCAATTCGGGCGTTATCACCTCGCAGATCATGCGTGGTCTTTGCGAAGGCATCGCAAATCACGAAACCTTTGATCTCGTTGCTGTTGACGATGCCTTTGATAGAGCGGTTGAAGTAGCTTTTAATGCGGTTCGTAAACCTGTTGAAGGCACTATTTTAACGGTTTTACGCGATACCGCTTCAGCAGCGCGAAAGGCTCGTAAAAAGAAGATGGAGCTTGAAGAGGGGCTTCGTTTTATCGTGGGAGAAGCTTATGCTTCTGTCCAACGCACTCCTGATCTTTTGCCTGTTCTCAAAGAAAATGGCGTAGTCGATGCGGGCGGTTTTGGTCTTGCAATTTTCTTTGATTCCTTTGTGTCTGCCTTAACAGGTCGCAGTGACACTTTAGGTGATGAGCTCGCTTTTGCGCGCACTGCTGCTCCTAAAGTAGAAATCGAGCAGATTAACGACTGGGAGGGCTCTGCCTACATGTATTGTAACGAGTTCCTCGTTGACTCTGATACGCTTGATCCTGAAGAGGCGCTCGATTTCTTGCATACTATGGGCGACTGTGAACTTTGTGTTGGTTCGGTTCCTAAGTTTAAGGTTCATGTTCACTCCAACACGCCTGATAAAGTTCTTGCTTACTTCTTGGAGCGAGGTCAGATTTCTGAAGTATTCATTCATAATATGAAGCTTCAAAGCGAAGAGCGCAGTGCAAAGCTTGAACAGGAGCAGGAAGCAGAAACAAAACCAATTGGATTTGTTGCCGTTGCTGTTGGTTCTGGGAATGCTGCAATTCTCGAAAGTCTAGGCGTTGATTATGTTGTTTCTGGCGGTCAGACCATGAATCCTTCTACGAAGGAATTGCTTGATGCTGTTAATTCCGTAAACGCCGAAGCAGTTATCATTTTACCTAACAACAGCAATATCATAATGGCTGCTCAATCTTGTTCTGAGGTTTCCGATAAACCTTGTGCTGTGGTGCCAACCAAGAGTGTTCCCGAAGCATTTTCGGCAATGTTTGCGTTTGATGAGACGGCTTCGCTTGAAGAAAATGTTGAGGCTATGACTGAAGCACGTGACGAAGTTAAAACAGGCGAAGTTACGCGCGCGATTAAAGATTCAAAAGATGTGCACGGAAATCCCATCCACGATGGCGATGTTATCGGTATTGCTGATGGCGAACTGGAAGTAGTTTCAGATTCGATCGAAGATGCCACTATGCGCATATTGGAAGTACTTGAAGCAGAGGACGCTGACACGCTTACCATTCTTGCAGGTGAAGATTACACCGATGATGCCTTCGAGGCGCTTATCGAGCGCATTGAAGAAGCGTATGAGGATCTTGAGATTGATTCTCATCGCGGAGAGCAGCCTTTGTATCCTATTGTTCTTTCTGTTGAGTAAAGCAAAGCGCTTTCCTTTCTACGATAAGTAGAATCGAGATGTTATCTTGGTAAAGGGGCGGCAATCCCTGTGAATTCTAAATCTCATGAATATTCGAAGGCGGAACAAGGTACCAACCTTGACCGCCTTCATGCTTCTTTGTCGCTTGATGCTTCGGTTGGCGTGGTAAAACAGATAAGCGATACACGAGCCCGTATTCTTTATCGATCTTTTGGAATAAAAACCGTTCGCGATTTATTACAGCTTTACCCTCGACGCTATATTGATATGTCCTGTGTTGTTCCTATTCAGCGAGCTGAAATAGGAAAGTCATATACCATTTTTGGAACGCTTTATGAGATAAAACAAAAACGCCCAAAACTGCGCTTAACACTGGTTGAGCTATCACTGCTTGATGAAAGCGGGCTTCTGATCGTAACGTGTTTCAATCAGCCTTGGCTTACTGAAAACCTCCATAAGGGTCAGAGGATTTCGGTATCGGGAAAAATTGAATTTTCTTACGGGTTTAAACGGATGGTGAACCCTTTAGTAGTGGTGCACGAGGAGGGTGAAGCTGAAACAGGCGTGGTGCTACCCGTTCATCCTTCGGTTGCTAAAATTTCTCGTACCACTATGCGTCGTCTGATCTCGAATGCGCTCTCTGAGATACAGGGGCTCTATGATCCGCTCCCTCTTTCTTTGAGGGCGCGTTACCGTCTCTATTCTCGCTATCAGGCTTACCGAGGCGTTCATAATCCCGTTTCTATTCCTGATGCTAACCAGGCGCGAAGGCGTCTTCGTTATGAAGAACTGTTCTTTTTGGAATTGGAGCTTATTGATCAGGAACAGAAACGAATAGCGGGAGTTAAGCCCTTTCAGCACCAGATACAAGGTTCCTATCAAGATGCTTTGCGGGCCTTGTTGCCTTTTTCTCTTACCCAGGATCAAGAGACGGCAATAGCTGCTATTTCTGAAAAAATGGCAGAAGACTATCCTATGAATCATCTTCTTCTTGGAGATGTAGGAACGGGAAAAACAATAGTTGCTGCTTTTGCTCTTGCTGCCTGTGTGGACACGGGAACACAGGCGCTCATGATGGGTCCAACAGAGGTACTGGTCCAGCAATACGGTGCGACGCTTGGTCCTTTGTTTGATCAAATGGGGGTGAGTTGGGGCATCTTGACAGGATCAACCCCCTCATCGCAGCGCAACGAGTTGTTGCGTGAACTTTCGGAAGGACGTCTACAGGTTCTTTTCGGTACTCACGCGCTTTTAGAGAAAGAGGTAAGGGTTGCTCGCTGTTCGCTTGTTTGTATAGACGAACAACAGCGTTTTGGTGTTGAACAGCGCCAAGCCCTAATAGATAAGGCTCATGGAGCCGATATTTTATCCATGACCGCAACTCCTATACCACGCTCATTAGCGTTAGCGTTGTATGGGGGACTCTCGCTGTCGTACTTGCATGCTGCTCCCGCTAAACAAGGGGGACGGTCAACGACCGTCTGTCATTTTTCTCAAGAAGGAATAGCTTACGATGCTTTACGTGCGGCGCTTGAGCGTGGAGAGCAGGCCTATGTAATTTGCCCGCTTATCGGCTTAGATCTCGAAGATCACGAAACTGGCCAGCAAGAGGAAGAGGCAGGCAATCAATCCATAATCGAATATGCAGCAATTGAGTGGGATATAGAACATGATGAAGTAGGAGATACTCTCTCGGCGGCTACTCTTCATGCAAAAATCCTCCAAGAACAAATTGTTCCAGGGGCTCGAGTGGGACTTCTTCATGGAAAGATGAACTCGCAAGAAAAAGCTCAGATTATGGAAGAATTTCGACAGGGTTCAATTCAGGTTCTTGTTTCTACTACGGTTGTTGAAGTGGGCGTTGATGTTCCGAACGCTACGGTAATGATTATTGAAGATGCTGACCGATTTGGATTAGCTCAGCTTCACCAGCTTCGCGGTCGTGTGGGAAGAGGCAATCTTTCAGGATCGGTGTTTTTAGTTTCACGTTCAAAAGCTCCTCAGTCACTTGAGCGTTTGCGTATTATGGAAAAAGTCGATGATGGCTTTGCGCTATCGGAATATGATCTTTCCTTGCGTCGAGAAGGGGATATTTTCGGAAATCGGCAACATGGTCGTTCTCGCCTGGCACTTGTAAATGTAATACGTGATAAAGCAATTATTGAGGCAGCGTATCACGATGCGCGTGCCTGTTATCGTGGGCAAGGTTTATCGCAGGAAGAATATCGTTTGATAATGAATGAATTGAAGATAGTCGAGAAAGCGAGGGGTTGATGAGAATCATTGCGGGGCAGTATCGAGGCAGGCCACTGAAAACCCTTAAAGGATCTAATACTCGTCCTACCACCGACCGAGTAAGAGAAGCGCTCATGAGTTCTCTCTTTAGTGCGCGTGGTGGCTTCGAAGGAGCCTGTGTGCTTGACGCCTTTGCGGGTTCTGGTGCACTTGGCTTGGAATGTTTGAGTCGCGGAGCTTCGTTTTGCGTTTTTTGCGAACAGGATAAGGAAGCCTATCGGATTGTTTCACAAAATATCGCTGCGCTTGGTATTCCTAAAGATCGTTTTGCGCTTAAAAGAAATGATGCTTTTTCGCTTCCCGAAATGACTAACCCTGTCTTTGATTTACTGTTTTTTGATCCTCCCTATGCGTATGATCCAGTGGATATCTCCGCTTTGCTTGCCGGACTTGATGAAGCGGGTTATATCGCCGAAGGAGCGCTTATCTGTTATGAGTACGCGAAAAAAGACACCTCTGCGGTTATTCAGGCTCTTGATGCGCTAAAATACGTCCATGTTTCTGTAAAAAACTATGGAGACACATCTCTTATAACCCTTAGGAAGGAACAGAAATGAAGAGAGCGGTTGTTCCGGGAACTTTTGATCCCATCACCGCAGGCCATGTAGATGTCATCAAGCGTGCTTCGCAAATCTTTGATGATGTGGTCGTAGCAGTAGCTCAGTCGGTAAAAAAGAATCCTATGTTTGATCTTGAAACAAGGGTTAGCCTTGCAACGCAGGCGGTAGCCGACCTTCCCAATGTCAGTGTTATCAGCTTTGATGGATTGCTGGTGGATTGCGTACGCGAGCTTGATGCTCATGTCGTAGTAAAGGGCCTTCGTGCTATTACTGACTTTGAATATGAATTTCAGATGACGGCACTCAACTACGAATTGAGTCAAGATCTGGAGACGTTCTTTATTATGTCGCCTCCAAAATTTATGTATCTTTCTTCTTCAATTATTCGAGAAATGGCTTCAATGGGGGGCAGCATCAAGGGTTTTGTTCCTCCTTGTGTTGAAGATGCACTGCGAGAATACTTTGCTGATGCCTACAAAAATTCGGGTAAATAAGGACTTCTTTTTAAATTTATGGAGACAATAAGGCTCTATCAGCGCACATAGCGACGCTTTCTGATAGACTTTAAGGTTGTATGTTAGTATTTTTGCGTTAAGATAACTAATCGCGCTTATTTCCCGAAAAGCTCGGAAAGGTAATTTATGGACGAAACAGGAGTATTGAATCTTATTGATGAGCTTACGATGCTCATTGAAGATTCGAAGCCGGCTTTTGGTAAAAATAACTTAAGGCAGGTTGACGCACAGGCTGCTTTTGAAATTCTTGATGAAATTCGAGATACCTTCCCAAGCGAATTTGCTCAAGCTCGCCAGGTTATCCGTGAGCGTCAGGCTTTATTAGATGAAGCTGAAGCACAGGCAAGTCGCTTGATCGAAGATGCTCGTAGCCAGGCTATTACTATTGCAAGCGAGCAGGAAATTGTTCGCATCTCTCAGCAGCAAGCTGATGCCATTTTGGCTGAAGCTCGTGAGCTTGAGCGTGAAACACGCGCAGGCGCAGAAGATTACGCTGATGAAGTGTTTAGCCATGTAGAGCAAAGCCTCGATACAGTACTTAACAGCGTGCGTCGTTGCCGTGATCGCCTCAATGCAAATTCTCTTAATTCGGGTCGCTAATGAATAAACCTATTATTACTATTCCAGACGAACTCTTCGCTCCTGCGGAGAGCTTGTCATTTACGGGCACCTTTTTACTTCCCGAATTGACCTTGGGGGCAGATACCTATACCTTTGAACATCCTTTAAACTGGAATGTTTTGGTAAGTAATACAGGTGGTTCTCTGCTGGTCACCGGCATTGTTTCTGGAGATGCGGTAACTACGTGCGTGCGTTGTCTTGACCCTGCAGAGTATCGTCTTGAAGGGGAGGTAGAGGGGTATTTCACTATTCCTGGTTCTGATGTTGAGTTGACAGAAGAAGAACAGGAGGAATGTGAACCTTTAAATGAGGATCACACTATTGATCTCACTTCTCTGTTGGTAGCGGCGTTGTCACTTGAGCTACCTCAAACTCCTCTTTGTGATGATGATTGCAAAGGTCTTTGTTCGGGGTGTGGTGCTAACCTTAATTATGAAGAGTGCACGTGTGATAAAAGCGAAGTAGAAGAAGATTTTCACGAGAACCCGTTTGCAGTTCTTAAGAATCTCAAATTTGATGACGAATAAAGACAAGACTGCAAAGCGTTATCTTGTGATATGTTTTTGACTTCATAAAAATTTTTCTTGCTATTTGAATCTATCGTGTTTACAATGTTTTTTCGCGTGATTGCAACTAACAGGTTTTAACCTGCATCATAGAAGGAGATTAATCATGGCAGTGCCAAAGCGTAAAACCGGTCGTGCTCGTACTCATGCACGCAGGAGCGAAAACGATAAAATCGCTTCACCTTCTCGTTCTGTATGCCCACAGTGCGGTGAAGTAAAACTTCCTCATCGTGTATGCCCTAATTGTGGCTTCTATCGTGATCGTGAGGTTATTCAGACCGCTTAGTGCATGCCTTGTTGGTGAATGGTACCCCCGGCGCTGACCGGGGGTTTTTTATATAAGCGGTTTATGACAAGTCCCCACTAAAGGAGATACGATGTCTGAGAAAGTAGTTATTGCAGTAGATGTGCTCGGAGGCGATTTTGGGCCTCAGGTTGTTCTTCCTGGTATTGAACAAGCCCTTGAAGAAGACGAAAATCTCGAAGTTATTACTTGCGGTCCTAAGGATGTAGTAGTTCCTTTTGCTGAAGCGCATGATCGCGTGCGTGCTCAGGCGACTACTGAAGAAATTACCATGGACGAGCATCCAGCTCAGGCGGTGCGTAAGAAGAAGGATTCCAGTTTAGTGGTTGGAAACCGTCTGGTGAGCGAGGGCGTTGCAGGTGGCTTTTTCTCAGCAGGATCTACAGGTGCCTGTCTTGCTGCTGCCACATTGGTAGTAGGCCGCATTAAAGGCGTTGCTCGTCCTGCGCTCTGCACAATTTTGCCTTCTCCCTCTAAGCCTGTTGTGATGTGTGACGTAGGAGCTAATGCTGATTGCAAGCCTGCTTATCTAGTTCAGTTTGCTCAAATGGCAATTCCGTATGCAGAAAAAGTTGTTGGTATTACGGAACCTAAAGTCGCCTTGCTTAATATCGGCGAAGAAGAAACTAAAGGCTCGAAATTCGCGCAAGAAGCCCATGCGCTTTTGCGTGAATCAGTACCAGAATTTGTAGGGAATGCAGAAGGGCGCGATCTTCTAACCGGGGAATTTGACGTTATTGTTACTGATGGATTTACGGGAAATGTTTGCTTGAAAACCATTGAAGGTGCGGCAAGTGTTCTCTTTAAGAGTATTAAAGATGTGATGATGGCTTCTCCGGTAAGTAAACTGGGTGCTCTTGCGCTGAAGGGTGGTTTGAGCGATCTCAAAAACAATCTTTCCGCCGATGAATATGGTGGTGCTCCGATTTTAGGGGTTAAGGGCGCTTGTTTGGTTGGCCATGGTTCATCAAATGAAACCGCAATTAAAAACGGAATTTTAGTAGCTGCGCGCACGGTTCGTTTGGATGTTTCAGGAATAATTGCACAAACGGTATCAACGGCACAATAGGTTAGCTACAATCAGGTAGGTACCCCCTATAACCTGATGTTTAGAGGATGAACCTTTAAGGTATCAGATAGGCTTGAATACGTTGCTTATTTAGTATGAGGTAGGTAGTTGTCAGGAAGTGCGTTGTTGCTTTTTGGCAACTATTTATTCGGACAAAGTTCGGCAACAGTACCAAAACAAAACGTTACTTTTGGTACTGAAGGTTTTGAGATAGTAGAGTGATAGGAAACGGTGAAAGAACAACCACAACATACTGAAAAGCTCAATCGAGCACAAGAAATATTGGGTTATACGTTTTCAGATCGTTCTTTGCTTCTCGCGGCGCTTACTCATCCTTCTGCAGCGGAAGGCCATTCTATTTCTGATTCGTATGAACGACTCGAGTTTTTAGGCGATAGCATTTTAGGAGCTATTGTTTCTTATGAAGCATTCCATGCCTATCCTGATCTTAATGAAGGCGGGCTTACTCGTATCAAGGTTTCTTTGGTTTCGGGCGCTTCTCTTTCTAAAGTGGCAAGTGATTTAGGTATTGCCGATGTAATCTTCTTTGGTTCCTCTGAACGGGGGACAGGCAGACGTGGCTTGCATTCTGCTTTAGAAAATGTTTATGAGTCACTGGTTGCTGCATTGTATTTAGATGGTGGTTTAGCTCCCGCGATCGCTTTTGTTAAACGTACTTTGATCGTGCGCATGAGCGCAGACATGGCAAAGGAACCTGAGAATCCAAAGAGCGTTTTACAAGAACGATTGCAAGAAGATGGTATTACTCCTACGTATCGCCTGGTCGAAACGCAAGGCCCTCCTCATGATAGGACCTTTGTGACGCAAGTTTTCGTTGGCGTCCAGTCCATTGCTCGTGGTGTGGGACGTACGAAAAAAGAATCCGAAAGCCAGGCGGCAAAATCTGCTCTTGAGGTGCTAAGTTCCTTTTTTGAAGCAAAAGATTCGAAGGATAAAAAACGCAAGGCAGATGCTCGTGCTGCAATAAAGGCAGCAAAAGCCGAAGAAAAAGCACGTCGCCAAGCGGCTCAGCGTGCTAAGAAGCAGAAAAAACAACAACAGCAATAAGGGGCGTCTCGTGTATCTGAAGTCGCTTACCTTAAAAGGTTTTAAGTCTTTTGCTGATCGTACCGTAATGAAGTTTGAGCCAGGGGTTGCCGCTATTGTGGGGCCAAACGGTTCAGGTAAATCCAATATTTCGGATGCGGTTCTATGGGTTTTAGGCGAACGCAATGCAAAGAATCTTCGCGGTCAGTCGATGGAAGACGTCATTTTTGCGGGATCTTCAGCTCGAAAACCTGTTTCGGTAGCTGAAGTAGAGCTGCTGCTTGATAATTCCGATGGAACGTTGCCTGTTGATTTCAGTGAGGTTTCGATTGGACGACGTATGTATCGCAGTGGCGAGAGTGAATACCTTATTAACGGTAATGTTGTCCGTCGCATGGATGTGTTGGATATTCTCCACGATTCAGGTTTAGGCACGGGGACCAATTCTATTATCTCGCAGGGCAATTTAGATTCGGTACTTTCCTCTCGCCCTGAGGACAGACGTGCACTCATTGAAGAAGCTGCAGGAATCCTTAAGCATAAGGAGCGTAAAGCAAAATCTGAACGTAAACTTGCTCAGATGGATGCCCATCTTGATCGAGTACATGATATTACGGCAGAAGTGGAGCGACAGCTTAAACCTCTTGAGAGAAAAGCGCGCAAAGCGCGGACATATGAAGCTCTTTCTGCGGAAATGAAAGAGCTTAAGCTTCAGCTTGCGGTCGACGATTTGCGTTGCTTGCAGAGGCAATGGGACGATACCTTACTAAAGGAAAAAACCCTCACTTCTGAACAGCTTCAGGTAAAAGAAGAACTGGAAGTTGCTGAAAAGGCACTTGATGATCTTCAGCAAACACTGCATGATCGAGGAAGCAAAGAGCTTGAGCTTAATGAGCGATATCGTCGTGCACAAGCTTCTTTTGAACGACTAAACTCTACCGCAATGCTCGTAAGGGAAAAGCGTTCTCATTTTTTGTCGGAAACAGAGCGCTTAACGCGATCGGTTGAAGAAAGTCGTCTTCGTCGTAGTGCGGCAGAAAAAGAGTTAGAGCAAGCTCACGATGCAGCAGTAGTCGCTCAAAAAGAATATACCCAAGCAGAAGAAACGCTGACACGTCTTGAAAGCGAGCATAAAGCGCAAACGGGACAGCGAAATGCCCTTCGCAAAAAAATCGACACTTTGATGTCTGAGCAACGTGGCCTTGTCCATCGCCAAGAAACTATCCAAGCAACGCAGGAGGCATTGCGGGAGAACTTATCTGAAAAACGTGCTCGTGCACAAGTGATCGATGTACAGGTTACTGATGCGCAAAAACGTTTGGATTCTGCGCAAACGCAAGCTACAGAATTGCAGCAAGTTTTTGAGGAACTCTCAAAACAGCACGAGCATTTACAAGAACAAGAAACCTTTGCGCGTAACAGCTTGAATACTCTTGTTGTAAAACGCGATCAAGGGCGTTCTAATCTGGATGCTGCTCGTGAAGCATACACTCATGCTTCTGCCGAACGTACCGCACTTGAAGAGTTGGAGAGGGCTTCAGAATCGGCGAACCCACTCTTGGCCCATGTTCTTGATTCGCGTGCTAACCTTGCCCCCGATTCAAAAGTGCTTTCGCATGTAATAAAAGCGCCATCAAAATTCGACGGACTCCTAGAGATGCTTTTAGGTGACGATATATATGCCCTTATCACCTCAAAAGCTTCGGAAGCTATCTCTTTGGGTCGTCAAGCGCTCGACTGCCAAGCGTATGGTGCTGCAAGTATTTTTACCTGTGAACATTCTGCAGCTTTTTCAAACAAAGAAAACCTTTCTAAGAACAGTCAAGAGGAATACCGCCCCGAGAAGGGTTTTCGCTTAATTGATGAATTAGAAATTGATCCAAAGTATCGCGCGTTGCTCGAAACGTTTTTAGGTGATGTGTATGTGGTTGATACTCTCGCCGATGCTTTAGAGGCACAACGGCAAGATATTAAAGCTTCTCATAGATTCATATCTCTCGATGGTGCAATTGTGTATCCTCAGGGCAAAATAGGTGTTTCAAGGAAGTCTGAAGAGGATCAAAAAAATAGTGCACTTTCACGGAGGAGAGCGCTCGATCAAGCTCGTCAAACTGAACGAGATTTACAAGAAACTTATGAGCGAATTCAAGCAGAAAATAAAACTCTTGAAGAAGAACTGCGCAAAGCTCAAACGGAATCTCTAAAACTTACTGAAGCGCTTGCGAGCAGCAAAGGTCGGTGTGAGTCAGCCGAAAGAGACGCAATACAGTCTGCTCAAAGTGTTGCTGAGTTTAAAAAAGAGCTCACTGAACTTCTTCGTGAGCAACAAGCAAACGAAGCGTTTCTTGCGAAGGCTCAACCGGATTCTGACGAGCTGGAAAAAGAGCTTGCTGAGGTTTTGGCAAAGCTTGAGCTCAATAAAGAAGAAGTTTCACAGGTTGAAAAATCACTTTCTCCTTTGCGCCGCACTATAGTAAGTCTTTCGGAAAAATTAAGTGACGCTCGTTTAGAGTCTGCTCGTTTATCGGAGCGTTTAGCGTACGCTTTGCGAATGGAGCAGACAAGAAGCCAAGAGATATCTTCCTCGACAAAAGAAGATGAACGGGCGTATCGTCGGATCGCAATAGCCCGAGGAGCAAGCCAGCGAGCTGATGCGCTCCTAGCAACCCTCGCTTCGCTTTCTGATGCTGCTTCGCTTGTTTCGCTTCGTTTGGAGCAGGAATCCCAAACTGAGCAAAACGTTTCTCGAGAATTGCATGACAACATTGCTAAAGCAACTCAAACATCGCGTGAAGTTCGCGAGCGTTTTGATGGATGCAATGCAAAACTTGCAGAGGTCCGCATAGAAAAGGGCCGTTTGGAAATACAGGTGGATGCAGGAATCAAAGCTATTGTTGAAGATTGCGACACTTCACTCGAACAAGCTCTTAGTCTGGAGGCGCTGCAGGATCGTAGTGTAGTTGAAGAGCATTGTGCTTCTCTAGAGCGCCGTATTAAAAATATGGGCACTATCAATCCTGATGCTGCTCAGGAATATGAAGAGGTTAATAAACGTTTCCAGTATTTATCCGCTCAGCTAGAAGATATGCGTTTGGCGCGTAGATCGCTTGCGCGTATTGTTTCGGTAATTGACGAACGAATGCGCAACGACTTTATAATTACCTTTGAGCAGGTAAATGATAATTTCTCTGAGATATTTTCAACGCTCTTTCCGGGTGGTCAGGCGCATTTATCATTGGTCGATCCCGACGATTTGGAACATACAGGTGTTGATGTTCATGCGCAGCCGGTAGGAAAACGCGTAAAGAAAATGTCTTTACTTTCAGGTGGCGAAAAATCAATGACGGCAATGGCGTTGCTGTTTGCGGTTTATCGCATTCGCCAAACCCCGTTTTATATTTTGGACGAGGTTGAAGCGGCGCTTGACGATACTAATTTGCGTCGTTTGATTGCCTACCTAGAAGTTATTCGCGATCAAACTCAGTTCATTATGATTACTCACCAACGTCGCACCATGGAATCAGCAGATATACTATATGGTGTTTCCATGCAGGCTGACGGCATTACTAAAGTGATAAGTCAAAAGATAGATAACGCAATGCGCAAGGAGGGCTAAATGGGCTTCTTTGAGAAAATAAATGCGGGATTGTCGCGTTCTCGAGAGCGTTTAAAGGAGCAGATGAATATTCTGCTTGATCGCGGTCCTGATGTTGATGAGGATTTTTGGGAAACGCTCGAAGAAACTCTTATTCTTGCTGATCTGGGAGCCAGTGCTGCCGATGAGATTGTTGAAGAATTGCGTGATCAAGCTCGCCGTAAGGCATTGCCTGATGCTTATGCTGTTTTTGATATGCTTACCGAGCAAATTGCCTCAACCTTTACTCCTGCAGAGGAAGATGTTTTCGAAAAGAATCCCTCGTTGGTTCTTTTTGTGGGGGTAAACGGTTCAGGAAAAACTACTACGGTTGGTAAAGTGGCGGCAGCTGCCCACGAGAAGGGCAGGAAGGTATTGCTTGGGAGTGCAGATACTTTTCGCGCAGCAGCGATTGAGCAGTTGGAAGTTTGGGCACAGCGTGCTGAGGTTGAAATCGTAAGCCGTGAGCGTGGTAGTGACCCAGCAAGCGTTTGCTATGAAACGATAGAGCGTGCAGAAAAGGCAGGCTCGGATTTGGTGTTGATAGACACCGCAGGACGTCTTCATACTTCCAATGATCTTATGCGCGAACTCCAAAAAGTCGTTAATGTTGTACGCAAACGTTCTTCGATTCCTGTTTCAACGCTTTTGGTAGTAGATGCGACTACTGGCCAAAATGGTTTGCAGCAAGCTCGAGAGTTTGATAAAGCGCTCGATTTGGATGGGGTAGTTCTAACAAAGCTCGACGGTACTGCGAAAGGTGGTATCGCGCTTGCTATATCTCATGAACTTAAATTGCCTATCTGTAAGATTGGCGTAGGCGAGGGAATAGACGATTTGCAGGATTTTGATGCGCATGATTTTGCGCGTGCATTGATAGGAGACATGACCGATGTTCGATAATCTCTCCGATAAGCTTCAGTCGGTATTCAGCGGCCTTCGTAGCAAGGGTCGTTTAAATGAAGAAGACATTGATGCAGCTATGCGCGAAATTCGCATGGCGCTTTTGGAAGCCGACGTTAACTTCAAGGTTGTAAAGTCGTTTATCAGGCGGACCAAAGAGCGTTGTCTGACAGCAGAAATCATGGACTCTTTGACTCCAGCTCAAAATGTTATCAAGGTTGTTCTTGATGAATTGACTGAACTTCTTGGACGCGAAGAGGCACCGTTAAAGCTTTCCAGCCGTATTCCTAATGTAATCATGTTGGTTGGCCTGCAGGGCTCTGGTAAAACTACGGCAGCAGCAAAGCTTGCTTATTTACTAAAAGGAAAAAATCATAATCCGCTTTTAGTTGCCTGTGACGTATATCGTCCTGCAGCTGCTGATCAATTGCAGACACTTGGTGATGAAATGGGCATTCGCGTCTATCGCGGAGAAGGAAAGGATCCCGTTAAGATTGCAAAAGAGGGCGTTCGAGATGCGATCGATTCACTGCGCGATGTGGTGATTGTAGATACGGCAGGTCGTTTACATGTAGATGACGAAATGATGGAAGAAGCTCAGGCAATCAAAGCTGCGGTTGAACCAGATCAAATTTACATGGTTGTTGACGCCATGACTGGTCAGGATGCGGTAAACGTCGCTAAAGCTTTTGCTGATCGAGTTGATTTTGATGGCGTCATTATGTCTAAGATGGACGGCGATGCGCGTGGCGGTGGCGCACTCTCTATCAAGCAGGTAACAGGAAAGCCGATTTCTTTCATATCGTCGGGAGAAAAACCAGATTCTTTAGAAGAGTTCCATCCGGATCGTATGGCAAAACGAATCCTTGGCATGGGTGACGTTGTTAGCATTATCGAAACTGCTTCAAAATTAAAGGCAGAAGAAATTGAGGAAGAAGAAGCCGAGCGCATGGCACGCGGCAATTTGACCTTAAACGACTTCTTGCTTATGAAGCAGCAGGTTAACAAAATGGGTGGTATCCAGAAACTGGTAAGCGCTCTACCTGGTGGAGATAAAGCTATGCGTGAAGGTCAAGTCAACGAACATGCTCTTGACGATATGACCGTCATTATCAGTTCAATGACTAAGCGTGAACGCGAGCATCCTGAAATTCTTAACGGATCTCGAAAGGCTCGTATTGCTGCAGGTGCAGGCGTTAAGGTGTACCAAGTAAATCAATTGCTTAAGCAATTTAGTGAAACTAAAAAAATGGTTCGTCGCATGATGGATCAACAAGAAGCTGCCTATGCCCGAAAGGGTAAGAAAGGCAAAAAAGGTAAGAAGGGAAAGAACAGCAAACGAAGGATGGGAGTTCCCGGTATGGCGGGACTTTCCATAAAGGATATGAAGAAGATGCAAGACATGATGAGTGGTCTTGATGATTCTTCGTCTAAGAGGTAATATCAATAATTGCTGTTTTGCGACTCGGAAGAGAGAAGTTTCCGCACAGTCGCGTGTTAAGTATTAGAAGGAGTACAACTCGATGGCAGTCAAGATCCGTCTCGCCCGTCACGGCGCTAAAAAGGCACCTTATTATCGTATCGTAGTAGCTGATTCTCGCGCTCGTCGCGATGGTCGCTATATTGAGCAGGTTGGCACCTATAATCCTGTTACCACTCCTGCAGCGGTAACTATTGACCTCGAAAAGGTTGACAAGTGGGTTGCAAACGGCGCTCAGCCTACTGACACGGTAGCTCGCCTCATTGAGGCAGAACGCAAGAACGCGTAAATCATGGCGGAATTCCGCGAAGATATTGCTAACTTGGTAGAAGCCTTGGTTGTTCCACTTGTGGACGATCCCGATGCTGTTGAAATTACTTCAACGGATACTGAAGAAGGCGCTCTTTTGGTAGAGATTAGTGTTGCTGACGAAGATGCTGGCAAAGTAATTGGTCGCCAAGGGCGTGTAATTAAGGCTATTCGCACCTTGTGTCGCGCAGCTGGTTCGCGCAACGGCGCTGCCGTTGAGGTAGAAATTATTGATTAAGGTCCCCTAAGATAATGGGTTCCTGGACGAACATTGCTGCGCTTCTTAGCGCTAAAACAAAAGAAGGAGGACTTTCTGTCAAACCGACAGAGGGTCTTCCTTTTTTGCTAACCGAAGGTCTTGAGGTTACTTTTGTTCCGCCTCTTTTGCGTTTTCCTCGTTCTTCTAAAGTAAAGCGTGTTGAAAATCCTTCTCCAGGTAAATACTTGGTGTATTTTGAGGATATTGATTCACGCAATGACGCGGAGTTATTAGAAGGGCATTTTTGCCTTGTGAGAAACAGCGATCTTCCTGAAAACTTTGACATTTCAGATGATCGCATGATAGTTGGATTCGCTGTTTGTGACGAAGCGCAAGGATTCCTTGGTAGGGTTGTTCGCATAGAGGAAAATCCCGCACATCCTTTATTAGTGGTTATGCGAGAAGAAGATGCTTCTTCGATACAAGGTCAAACTTTCGAAGATCAAACTAACCTTCAAGATTCTGACAACAATAATGCAGCATACACAGAAGTGCTTATTCCGCTTGTTGATGCATTCGTGGTGGATATCGATGAGAATGCGTGCGTAATAAAGGTTTCGTTGCCTGATGGTTTGCTTGATTTATAGGAGTATTCATTCATGAAAATAGAAACCCTCTCAGTGTTTCCGCATTGTTATGACTCTGTCATGAATGAATCGATGATGCGCATTGCTCAGGAAAAAGGATACCTTGATTTCACTGCTCATGATTTACGAGATTGGACTCACGACAAGCATCGCACTACCGATGATGAACCATACGGTGGTGGCCAGGGTCTTGTAATGAAATGCGAACCAATCTTTGAAGCATGTGATGATCTTTTTGCTCAATCAGAAGAAAAACCTTATGTTATTTTTCTTTCTCCTACCGGTGAAGTATTTAATGATGCACTTACTTTAGAGTTAGCTCGTAAGCCCCATTTATTTTTTATCTGCGGCCATTATGAGGGAATAGATGAGCGTGTTTATTCTCTTGCAGATAAGGTGATTTCAATTGGTGATTATGTTCTTACAAGCGGCGAGCTTGCTTCGATGGTAGTGATTGATGCCGTGGTTCGTCGTATCGATGGAGTACTTGGCGATGAAGGCAGTTCAGTGGATGAGAGTTTCTACGATGGATTGTTGGAGTATCCGCAATACACGAGACCTGCTGAATATCGTGGAATGAAAGTGCCTGATGTTTTGCTTTCAGGGCACCACGCTAAAATTGCTAAATGGAGAAGAGAGCAGAGTTTAATCCGCACCAAGCGCTGGCGACCCGATTTATTGGAGAGCGCTAATATTAGTGCATCTGAGCGAAATTTTCTTGATTCTCTTGGAGACTGAGAGCTTGCAGCATCAACTTTGTCTTAATATGGGAGAACTATCAAAAAAATGCTTGTTTCTTTTGGAAAAAAGTAACAGTTTACTTTTATTGGAAGATGGTAATGAGAAAGGATGAGGCTTTGTGGATTCCGGACAGCACGCTACAAGGCGACAGCCGGGCATCTTGAGGCGATTTCTCAGCTTTGTTATATGCATAGCAGTGGTACTTGCTGCGGCATGGGGAATTAGAACCTATGTAGTGGAACCGTTTGAGGTTCCTTCAGCTTCAATGGAAACAACTATCATGACAGGTGATAGGTTATTTGCTGAAAAGGTAAGTTATCATTTTGCCGATGTTCAACCAGGCGATATCGTAGTCTTTTCTGATCCTCAGGTTCCGTCTCGTGTGTTGGTGAAGCGTGTTATTGCTACCGAAGGACAAACGATATCAATCTCCGGTGGCACTCTTTATATTGATGGCGTAGCACAAAGCGAGCCCTATGTTACGGGTGAGACGTATCCGCTCTCACAAACAGCTGGTAATGTATCGATAAGCTATCCCTATGTGGTTCCAGAAGGCGAAGTATGGGTGATGGGCGACAATCGCGAAAACTCATCAGACTCTCGCTATTTTGGCTCTATTGATGAAGACACCATTTTTGGTAAAGCGATACTAACGTATTGGCCGCTTGATCGAATTGGTCTTTTATAGTCAAAGGTATACAGTCGCGTTCAATTTGATAAAGGAGTTTTAATGACTAATCTCGCATCAGACGCATCTGATTTGCGTGCTTCTGACGTGCTGACCTTTCAGGATATGATCCTGTCTCTTCAGCGCTATTGGGCTAATTTGGGTTGTGTAATTATGCAGCCTTACGACAACGAAGTTGGCGCGGGTACGTTCCATACCGCTACCACTTTACGCAGTTTAGGTCCTGATACGTGGAAAACTGCCTATGTTCAACCGTGTCGTCGCCCTGCAGATGGTCGTTATGGTGAAAATCCAAACCGAATGCAGCATTATTATCAGTTTCAGGTTCTTTTGAAGCCTTCTCCTGACAATGTTCAGGATTTATACCTTAATTCTTTGCGTACTATTGGTATTGATCCTGAAAAACACGACATCCGTTTTGTTGAGGATGACTGGGAGAGCCCAACGCTTGGTGCTTGGGGCCTTGGCTGGGAAGTCTGGCTCAATGGAATGGAGGTAACGCAGTTTACCTACTTCCAGCAAGTCGGTGGATTCGAATGCAGGCCCGTTCCTTCTGAAATAACCTACGGTCTTGAACGCTTAGCGATGTATATCCAGGGAGTAGATTCTGTTTACGACCTTATCTGGGCACGTGGGGATGATGGCAGTGTCTTCACGTACGGCGATGTGTTCTTGGAAAACGAACGTGAGTTTTCTGCCTATAACTTTGAAATTGCTGATACCGATTTGCTTTTCGGTGAGTTTGATCGCTACGAGGCTGAATGCAAACGAGTTCTTGAAGCAGGTCTTCCGCTTCCTGCATACGATTACGTTCTTAAGTGTTCGCACGCCTTTAACTTGCTCGACGCACGCGGTGTTATCAGCGCAACTGAACGTATGGCGTATATCTTACGTGTTCGTACTATTGCAAAAGCTTGTTGTGCTTCGTATTTGGAGCATGTTGTAGGTGTTAAACCCGCTCAAGATGAAAAAGGAGAATAGGAATGTCACAGCAGAGTCTTGCTTTTGAAATCGGTACTGAGGAAATTCCTGCCTTTGATTTATCTAACGCGGTTAAGCAGCTCCAAACTCTTGCACCACGTCTGTTAGACGAAGCTGCGATTCCTCATGGCGAAACTGAAGTGTATTCTTCTCCTCGTCGTTTAATAGTGGTGGTTCACGATATTCCTGAAGCGACGGAAGAAAAAAACGAAGTATTTAAGGGCCCCTCAGCAAAGATTGCTTTTGATGAGGAGGGTAATCCCACTAAGGCTGCTCAAGGCTTCGCTCGCGGCAAAGGAATAGATCCCTCTGAATTGGTAGTTGAAGAGGGCTATGTGTATGCACGTACCCATACGCCTTCTGTTCAGGTGTCAAGCTTATTATCGAATGTGCTTGAAGGTATCGTTCGTGGTATTTCGTGGCCAAAATCCCAGAGGTGGGGAAGCGAATCGGAGTATTTTTCTCGTCCTATTCGTTGGTTTGTTGCCCTTTTTGGTTCGGAAGTGATTCCGTTTACTTTTGCTGGCTTATCAGCGGATCGCTTGACCTATGGTCATCGGTTTTTAGCACCTGGACCATTTTCGGTAGCAAATGCAGATGAATTAGTTTCTACAGTTCGAAAAGCATTCGTGGTTCCTTCAGAGAAGGAACGCGAAGAAGTTATTCGCGAGGGTGTTTCTGAGATTGAGCAGAAAACTGGTTTCCATGCCGTTTTGCCACCAAAAACGTTAGTTGAGGTAGTCAATTTGGCTGAGTATCCTTCTGCTTTAATGGGTACTTTTGACGAGGAATTCCTGCAGGTTCCTGAAGAGATTATCGTGGATGCCATGTTGATGCATCAACGCTATTTCCCTCTGTATGATAACGATAATAAGTTAACCAACCGTTTTATCGTGGTGGGCAATGGTGATCCTTCATGCGCCGAGACCATCATTGATGGTAATGAACGTGTGGTGCGTGCTCGCTTATACGATGCAAAATTCTTCTATGATGAAGATTTGAAAAAACCACTTGAATCATATGTGGATCAACTTGCACAGGTAGTTTTCCAGGAAAAACTGGGAACAATGCTTGATAAGACTAACCGAATTGGGGGACTTGCAGAGCACTTGGTAAGCGATGCTGGTCTTACGGGTCAGGATGCTTCGGATGCTCTTCGTGCTGCTAAGCTTTGTAAGGCTGACTTGGTAACCAGTGCGGTAATAGAGTTTACTTCAGTCCAGGGCGTAATGGGTTCCTACTACGCGTTGGCTTCTGGGGAAACTCCACAGGTTGCTCAGGCGATCGAGCAGCATTATCGACCTCGTTTTGCTGGCGATGAAGTTCCAGAAACTTTGGTTGGCAAAGTGGTAGCCCTCGCTGACAAACTCGATACTATCTGTGGACTCTTTGCGGTAAACCAAGGCCCAAGCGGCTCCTCTGATCCTTTTGCGCTTCGTCGCAGTGCTATCGGTATTGTTGCTATTCTTTCGGGAGACAATCCGCTTCCCATCAGCTTGATTTCAGCAATAGATGCCTCCTTGGATTTATATGCTAAGGCGGGAATTCAGTTTGATGCGACAGCAGTTCGTAGTGAGGTTATTGACTTCTTCATTACAAGAACGCGTGTGATATTGCGTGATAGCGGTAAAGGCCTTGATGCGATTGATGCTGTTTTGGCGGCGGGAGTACAAGAGCCTCTTGAACTTATCCATCGCGTAGAGGCTCTCGAACAAGCACGTAGTAATGAGCCTGATACCTTTGAAAATCTTGCTACCGCTTATGCTCGTGCCAATAACTTGCGTGATCCTAACCTGGGAAGCAACGTCGATGAAAGTTTGTTGAACGAAGTTGAACATGCGCTCTCATGTGCGGTTGTGCAAGCTGAAAACAGGGTAGCTTTGGCTCTTGAATCCGACAATTATGCTGATGCGCTAAACGAGCTTGCTGCGTTGCGCGCACCGATCGATTTGTTCTTTGAACGTGTGATGATTATGGACAAAAATCAGGCCCTTCGCGATAATCGCCTCAGGCTTCTTAATCGCTTTGTGGGAGTATTTACCAACGTGGCTGATTTTTCGTTACTTTCAAAATAGCGTTTTATCATGCGGCCCTTGTATAGAGGGCCGCTTTTTGGTTCTGTAGAGTTTTGTAGAGGAAGGAGAATAATGCAAAAATGGATTTTGCAAGGTAAAAGCTCCAAAACATTGCCTACGGTTCATATTGTGTCTGATTCAGTTGGAACAACTGCGCAGGGGCTCGTGCGTGCAGCTGCGGCATGTTTTGAGGTGTTCGATCCTGCGATTGAAATTCTTCCACGAGTAAGTTCTGAAAAAGAAATGATTTCAGAAATTGATGCTCACGTGTCGCTTCATCGTCGCATCGGAGAACATCCTTTCGTTCTCTTTTATACGTTGGTTTCTCCTGCTATGCGGCAGGCTCTTCAGGAGTATATAGACAAGAATAGCGACATTATTATTGCGGTTGATGCTATGAGCCAAGCGCTTGATGCCTTAACTCAAGCATCAGGTCAGGATCCTATCGCTAAGCCGGGAAAAATTCATTCCGTTAATGAATATTATTTCCGTAGAATTGATGCGATGGAATTTACTATTTCGCATGACGATGGCCGTAATCCCCAAGATCTTACGAAGGCCGATATTGTATTGATTGGGGTGTCTCGTTCGTCGAAAACCCCTCTTTCGATTTATCTCTCACAGATGGGGTATAAGGTGGCAAATGTGCCGCTCGACCCTCAATCTGATCCGCCTAAAGAGATTTTCGAAGTTGATCCAACCCGTTTATTTGGTCTCATAATTTCTGCGGAAATTTTAGCTGATATTCGCAAGAAACGCCTCGGAAAAGCTACTAATGTGGCTGCTTCTTATGCAGATTTGGAGTGTGTTTATCAGGATTTAGAATCTGCTCGTGCTCTTATGAGAAAGCTCGGTTGTATAGTTATTCGTACCGACAACAGGGCAATCGAAGAAACAGCACAAGAGATTTTGCGGTATTATGAGAATGCTCACCCGCAATTGGATTAGTGCGCGTGAGGAAGAAAAGTTTAATCTAAGGAGAACATGGTGACTGACCAAGTAAAGCGCGTCTATGCTTTCGGTAAGGACGCAAATGGTAAGAACGTTACTGAAGGCAACACCAACATGAAGGCCATTCTTGGTGGTAAGGGCGCAAACCTTGCTGAAATGGCAAACATCGGCCTTCCTGTCCCTCCCGGATTCACTATTTCTTGCCAGACTTGCATGGAGTATGCAAACTCCGACAATACCTGGCCTGAGGGAGTTCTGGACACTATTGAAGAGTATCGTGAAGATCTCGAAGCCCGTATCGGTAAAAAGATTGGTGACCCTGAAGATCCACTGTTGGTTTCCGTTCGTTCTGGTGCACCAATGTCGATGCCCGGCATGATGGACACCGTATTGAATTTGGGCCTCAACGATAAATCCATTCACGGCTTAATCAAGCAGACTGAGAATCCTCGTTTTGCATGGGACTCCTATCGTCGCTTTATTCAGATGTTCTCTAACGTAGTAATGGGTCTTGATGGTGACCTGTTTGAAAATGCGATCAACATCATGAAGCGTGACCGTGGTGTTGAATCAGATACCGATCTTACGGCTGAAGATCTTGAGCAGCTCGTAGAGGTATTCAAGGGCATTTTCACGGATAACGTAAGCGCAGAAGAATATCCTTCACTTGTCGTTGATGGCAAAGTTCAGTTCCCTCAAAATCCAGACGTTCAACTTCGCTTGGCTATCGAGGCGGTATTTGGCTCTTGGAATAATCCTCGTGCAATCCTGTATCGCAAGCAGAACAAGATTTCTGATGATTTGGGCACTGCGGTAAATGTTCAGTCGATGATTTTCGGCAACAAGGGCAATACGTCTGCTACGGGTGTTGCATTTACTCGTAATCCTGCAACAGGTGAAAAGGAATTCTACGGCGACTACTTGGTAAACGCTCAAGGCGAAGACGTAGTAGCAGGTATTCGTAACACCAGCCCTATTTCTGATCTTAAGCATGTGGAAGGCCTCGAAGAGGCAGGTCGTGAACTCGAAGAGGTATTCACTATTCTCGAGAATCACTTCCGTGATATGTGCGACATCGAATTCACTATCGAGCAGGGTAAGCTTTGGATGCTCCAGACTCGTGTTGGTAAGCGTACTGCTCAGGCTGCTCTTCACATTGCTATCGAAATGGAAAAGGAAGGCCTTATCACTAAGGAAGAGGCAGTTCAGCGTGTTGATCCTGAACAGCTCGATCAGCTTCTTCATCCACAGTTTGACACCAAGGCCGAATACGATGTGGTTGCAAAAGGCTTGAACGCATCTCCTGGTGCTGCAGTGGGCGAGGCCGTATTCTCCTCTGAAGCTGCTGTTGAAGCAGCAAAGGAAGGTCGCAAGACCGTTTTGGTACGCTGGGAAACTACTCCCGATGACCTTGCTGGCATGATTGCTGCAGAGGGCATCTTGACCTCTCATGGTGGTAAGACTTCTCATGCAGCTGTTATTGCTCGTGGCATGGGTGCTCCTTGCGTATGTGGTGTAGATACCTTAAAGATTGATGCTGAGGCAAAGCAGGCAGCTATTGCTGGTACCGATATCGTGATCAAGGAAGGCGATATGATTTCCTTGGACGGTACTACAGGCATTGTTGTTCTGGGCGCTGTTGAGCTTGTTGAGCCTGAGATGGCAGGCGATCTTGATACTATTCTTGAGTGGGCAGACGAATTCCGTACCATGGGTGTTCGCGCGAATGCTGACAATCCTGAGGATGCAGCAACTGCTCGCAAGTTTGGTGCACAGGGCATTGGCCTTTGTCGTACCGAGCATATGTTCTTGGGCGATCGTAAGCAGATCATTCAGACCTTCATCTTGAATGAAGATGAAGCAGTTCGCGAAAAGGCAGTAGACGATCTGTTCAAAGCTCAGACTGGTGATTTCCTGGGTATGTTCAAGGCAATGGATGGTTATCCAGTTATCGTTCGTTTGCTTGACCCACCACTGCATGAGTTCCTTGAGAGCGCACGTTCTTTGGATGTTGAAATTGCTCGTCTCGAAGCATCTGGCGGCGATCCTGATGTGATTGAGAAGAAGCGTCAGCTTATGGAGCAGATCGACGGCATGAGCGAGCAGAATCCTATGTTGGGTCTTCGTGGCTGCCGTTTGGCAATAAAGTTCCCTATTCTTCCTGAAATGCAGGTTCGCGCTATTGCAACTGCTGCTGCTCAGTTGAAGAAGGAAGGTCTTGATCCTAAGCCTGAAATCATGATTCCTCTGGTTTCTGTTGTTCCTGAACTTGCAAAGCTTCGTGAACTTGCTGAAAAGATCATTGCTGAGGTCGCAGAAGAGCAGGGTGTCGAGCTTGAGATTCCCGTTGGTACCATGATCGAGCTTCCTCGTGCTGCAGTTACGGCTGATGAAATTGCAACGCAGGCAGACTTCTTCAGCTTTGGTACTAACGACCTTACTCAGACCACGTTTGGTTTCTCTCGTGACGACGTTGAAGCTGAGTTTATTCCTCAGTACTTGGCAGAGCGCATTCTTCCATACAATCCTTTCGCAACCGTTGATCCTGGTGTTGCAAAATTGGTTAAGATGGGCGTTGAGCTTGGTCACCAGGGTAATCCAAACATCGTTTGCGGCGTTTGCGGTGAGCATGGTGGCGATCCTGATTCTGTTAAGACCTTCTATGGAATCGGACTCGATTATGTAAGCTGCTCACCTTATCGTGTACCTTTGGCACGTTTGGCTGCTGCTCAGGCTGCTTTGGCAGACAAGTAAACATTTGAGTTACTTGGTAATTTTGCTAAGTAATCAAACAATATGCGTGTATTTAGATGCCCACCAATCGGTGGGCATCTTTTTGCATATTATGTGATGCACCATTTATAAAGATGCAAGTGATTGCGCAACTAAACTTGCAATATGAACGGGCTTTAACTTTTTAGAATTGGCTTGGGTTGTGAATGTTTGAGCTTCGGTTTGACTTGATGAAAAACGTGAATTCATTCGCTGGATTCCTTCTAAGCAGCCTGTGCAATAGCACCCAACGAAAACAGTCGAGTATTGTTCTGCGTGTTTGCTTAGTATTTTTTCTTGCTCCTCGAAACTGCACGGTTTAAAAATCGGGTCTTTAAATAAATTTGGGGCGAGTGTTTTATAGCGAGGGGAAGGCTCTTGTAATAGGCTAGATCCACAATAGTCAGAATGTTCATAATTGTTTTTTAATTCAACTATAGAGGCATTCATTTTTTTAAGAGTCTCTCGGACTGAAGTTTGAAGGTTTGGGTGATTTCGAGAACGCCAGCAGTCTTGTACGGTAATTTTTTCCTTTTTGAGATCAACCCATGATAGAGGTTTTTTCTTGGTTGGTAGGCTATCGTATTCAAGCACCACTTCATAGATGCTCTTAAGTTTTACAGAAGGGTTTGATTCTTGCATGATAAGTGCGCAAGTGGGGCATACGTAAATTACCGTGTCGTTTTCTTTTGGCGTAGCAAACTCTTTTGAACAGCAACCTAATATGATTGCATCAAACTGTTCTTTGTAAAAGCGAATCAAGGTTTTACTCGCCTGAGGGTCAAGTTTTGTGAATTTACATCCAGGAAGATAAAACGTTGTCATGCGATCCTATCGTTCGGCATAAAAAACTTACATGGAGTTCGGTAGATCACTTAGTTTGATACAGAGGTGTCGTAAATCTCAGTCTCCCAAAACGATTCCGATTCCTATACTTCATTCGTCTATACATCTTCGTTTACCGTAATCCACTATATCGTGGAAAATGTGTACTAATTGTGATAACTTTATGAAGACATTTATGTTCAAAGACTGACTATACAAGTCATTCAAGCTGATTAGACGCGAGATTAATTCATATCAATCGGTGTGAAATATCTCTCGAGGGAGGGGATGACATGGTTTTCCAAAAACTGGGCCAGTCACTGCTGATATTGATAGCAGCTTTTACTCTCATGATCGGGCTTACGGGTTGCACGGGTGCACTTACTTCGGGTGGATCAAACTCATCAAATGATTCGAGTTCTTCCAGTTCGAGCTCGACGTACTCGGATGATGAAAGCGCGACCGAGGATGATACCACCCTAGAAGATGACAGTTCATCTTTGCCTGCTAATTCTGGTGCTTCCTCGGAGTATGGCACGCTTGATCCTGATTGGCGTTCCTCTTGCGTTAACGGATATCGAGTTTTTGATGTTTCGGCAGTAGATGACTGGCAAAGTCCACCTCCAGAGGTTCAAGATCTCGTGGATCGCATTGAGGCTCATTACGATTTGGGGCTAGAGTTCGTTGACGTTAAAGAAGATAGTGGTGGTTGGCGTTACTACTTCCAGGATGCCGATGCTCAAGATGATCCCTATGGAGGCGATTCCCTTTCCATTAAAGTAATGCCAGGGAGTGGAATGTATGCAGCAATGGGTCTTTATTGCGTCGATGCAGATGATGTAGTTGGCGTTTCTGAAATGGTTGCAGAGGTTTTCGGGTTTGATACGTATCCAATCGATGAAGTTGCCGATATCTTTAGCGATCCTAATGCTGATGAAGGTTCTCAGAACCATTATGAAGGTGGGCCTGTATACGAATGGGCTTATTGCAAAGATGCCGGGGGAAGTGCCCTTGAAAAAGGCATTTCGTTTGTTGGATTTGCGTTTGCCTAGGGCACATTTAGCCTAAAAAGATCCAAAAAAAAGCCGAACACCAACAAGAGTGTTCGGCTTTTAGTTTGCATTCGAAAAAAACAAAAGGCGAACTCCTATTTGAAGAGTTCGCCTAATTCTTCTCTGGTGGAGGCGCGGAGAATCGAACTCCGGTCCATACTAAATCATCAGCAAGGCGCTACAAGCTTAGTCGATGTTTAAGCTTCGAACGGTCCAAGCCCACCGACAGGCCCTAGACAGTTCTAGTTGGTTCAGTCTTAGCTTTGGCCATACCAGCTACGTGCCAAAGAGCGTTCCCCTAAAATAATGCCTTCCCAGTGGCGGGGAAATTCACTAGGTCGACAGCCAGGCATTAATTAAGCAGCCATGGCGAGCGCAGGAGCGCTCTGAGTATTAGTTTTGCCAATTAACTTGACTTTACCCCTGTTTAACGTGGCGAGGAGACCACGGCCTGCTCCTCGAATCCGACTTACCATGTCGAAACCAGTCGCCCCCATTGAAAATCAAGGGGAATAAGTTATGGCTAGATAGCTATTCCCTTATAAAGGTGCATATGAAGTAGATTTATTCTACTCACTTCCGAAAACCTGTCAAATTACCTTACTGAACGTCGAATAAAAAGGTCTATTGGTGTATGGTGATTCCTGCTTCATTTTGAAAGGAATATTATGCTTCGAATCAATCACGCTATTCTTCATGTTTTTGATTTTACTTCCTGTGTTAATGTGTTTTCTCAAGGAGAGCTTGATTTAGAAAGCCGCTTAATAAAGGGCTACGTTACAAAGCATGTAAAAAAAGTTTTCGGTAACATCGATAATAAACGGGGAGAGTTTGCTCCCGATAGTATGTTTGCTCCGGAATTGCAGGCATATTTTGCTGGTCAACGTGATTTTATTGGCTTGTCGGTTCAAATTGCCGAATTTATCGCGTCCGAATTGGGACGTATGTCTAAATCGGAATCAACTGATCTTTTGGTCGTTGATTTTGAAGAAGAAGAGCAATTGCAAGGCGGAAGCAGCGATGATGATGCAGTAGAAGCGTCGTTTGAAGGACGGGTTAATCGATATTTTGGTATCTTTCTGCTGGAAAGTCGCCAGGCATTTATGCATTCAGTTGCTTATGGTGAAGATGGACAACCTTGTAATGAAATTGAACGTCATCATGCTATTCTACCTAACCCTTCTCAAAAAATTTCCTCGTTTGCGGTAATTAATATGCGCTCTATGGAAGTTGCCTTCCAGGATAAAAAGCGGGTCATTGCTGGTGAAGAACGCTGGTTGATTCCTGATGGTTTGCTGCAGTGTTCTATGCAGGCATCAAGCAAAGAGGTAATTGATGAAATATCGCGTATAGTGGAAGAAGTAGCAACAGAATACGGTGCTGATCCAGTTGTTGCGTTATCAAAAGCAAAAGCCTATGTTTGCGATGCTGCCGACGAGCGTGAAGAAGCAGATATTGCGCCTTTTGATCTGGCTCAAGAGGTCTTTGATGATGAGCCTATACGAGAACGTTTCGTTGAATGTGCAGTTGAAGAAAATATTCCCGAACGAGTGCGTGTGGAAAAGAAGGCAGCGGAGCGTGTAACACGCAATCATAAAATTCGTACCGATACCGGAATTGAGATTACCTTTCCCTCTGAGTATGCAAACAATCCTGATTTTATTGAGTTTGCAAGTACACCTAATGGACTTATTTCGATTGAATTAAAAAATATTGGGCATATCGAAAATCGACGCTAATCCAAAATTAAAAGTTTACAAAAGAAAAAGTCCGCCCTCTTAGCTCGATGAATAAGAGGGCGGACTCGACTAAATTGTTAGGGTTTACGCAATTTTAGAATACTGCTACTACTGAGCCTTGATAATTTTCGGTGATGTAGTCGCGTACTTCATCGGAATTGCAGGCCTCTGCGAGAGCCTTAATCTTTTCTTGATCCTGGTTTCCATCTTTTACTACGATCACATTGGTGTAGGTTTCTGCTGCCAGGGAATCATTTGCTTCAACGGCGAGGGCATCGTCCATGGTGAAGTCAGCTGCCAGAGCATAGTTACCATTGATTACTGCGATGTCAACGTCCTGAAGAACGTTAGGCAAGTTTGCTGCTTCAAGTTCTTCGAATTCAAGGTTCTTTGGATTGGAAGTGATGTCGTTGATCGTAGCATTGATTCCTGCTTCGTCGTTAACTTCAATCAGGCCTTCCTGTTCAAGAAGAAGCAAAGCGCGTGCTTCGTTAGTTGCGTCGTTGGGAACTGCTACGGTTGCGCCGTCAGCGAGTTCGTCAAGAGATGCAATGTTTGAAGAGAAGATACCCATTGGTTCGAAGTGAACGCCAGCAACTTCAACTAAATGAGTGCCTTGTTCAGCATTAAAGTTCTCAAGATAAGGGCGATGCTGGAAGTAATTAGCATCGACTTCACCTGCTTCAGTTACCGTATTGGGCTGAACGTAATCGGTGAATTCCTTTACCTCTAGGGTGTAGCCCTGTTCTTCAAGAATTGGCTTAACGGCATTGTTGAGAATCTCTGCATGGGGGGTAGGGCTTGCTGCTACCGTAATCGTTTTATCTTCAGAAGATTCTTGGCTGTTGCTATCTGAAGAGCAACCGGTAAATGCTAAAACTGCGAGGAGTGCCGTAAGAAGGCAGGCTCCCAAAAGAGCAAATGTCTTCTTTGATGCCACCTTAATCATGGGGAGTTTCCTTTCTGTATATAAGGTATAAACAAAATGTTGTTTCATCTGCGAAAAGCAACGAATTAATAGTACGAGTTTAAAAACTTTTTACAATGGAATTGGTTATCGATAAAACTGAATGCTGGTTATTTATAATATTTTGCTCAAAATTATCTACAGGGACCGTATTTTCGTGACTGTTTGGTAATAAGAGAAGTAAACTGAAGCGATTACTTGGTACACTACTTGAAAGAGGATCTTAGAAAAGAAAGCAGCTATGAGGGACAAAAAGAATTCTTCTTCCGCACATAATATGGGTAAGCATGCACATCAAGAGGTAGAAAAAACTGCTTCAATGAAGCAGGGTAGTACCATGAAGCAAAGTGGGATGAAGCAGAGTGGGTCATATGTAAAGCACCCTGGTTCATCTCCAACGCAAAACATTTCTTCCATGGGGGTTGGTGTTGCAAAAGGAGGCTCTCTTACAGCGCCTCGTCCTAAATCAACCAAGAAGAAGGCACTTATTATTGCGGGCATTGTTGTTGCGCTTTTACTTGCGGTTTATGGTGGCGGTGCGTTGTTTTTCTCTTCCCACTTTTTTCCCAATACTGTTTTGAACGATAATGACTTGTCTTTCCAGCCAAGTGACGCACTTGCTAATCAAATTCAAGAACAGGCAGATTCCTATTCGCTCTCAATCGAAGGTGAAGGTTTTTCTTATACGTTTGAACAGGGTGAAACTGCAATCAGTATTGATCCTCATAAAATCGCCGAGGACACCACCAAGGCACAGGATATTGCTCTTTGGCCAATAGAGATTTTTCAAACTCATGATATTTCAGATGTAGTTGTTGCTTCGTATGACGAGGCAGGCTTTGCCGATAGCCTGAGTGCTCAGATACAGGAGTTCAATGCAACGCAAACAGCTTCAGCAAATGCGCATTTTGCATTTGATGAAGAGGCAGGTACCTATACGCTTGTTCCAGAAGTATATGGTACTCAGATAGATGCCGAAAAGCTTTTAGCTAAAGCGGGAGAAGCCATTAAATCTATGCGGACCGATTGCGAAGTAACGCAAGATGATCTTATTAAGCCTACGGTTTCTGCTGCTGATCCTCGTTCATTACAGGCTTTACAAAAAGTTGAAGAGCTTTTTCCGAATGCGGTTACGCTTACGTTAAACGGTTCAGTTAAGGCAGCAACGATTGATAAGCCCACTATTGCAGAATGGCTCTATATCAATCCTGATGATTTTTCTCCTCAGCTTGATAAGGATGTTTTAGCCGCATGGGTTGATGAAGCAACGTCTGGCATGAATACCGTGGGCACTGAACGCACTTGGACTCGCGAAGATGGAAAGGTGTGTACTGTTTCTGGAGGTACCTATGGTTGGCAGGTAGACACCTCTTCATTGGCAGATACGGTTTACAATACCATGTCTCAAGGTGGTGCCGAGACAATTGATATTCCTTGTTCTCAGTCGGGCGGACAGTATAATGGCGCTGGCAAACGTGACTGGGGCGCTTATGTGGATGTTGATTTAACTGAACAAACAGCACGCTATTATGATGCTAGCGGAAGTCTTCTTCATTCTTGTGGTATCGTGTCTGGCTTGCCCACCGCTGATAGGGCTACACCTACAGGGGTTTATTATCTGAATGCAAAGCAGAGTCCTTCAACCTTGACCGGTTATAAGCCAAATGGTGAGATTGATTATGAAACTCCCGTTTCGTACTGGATGCCGTTTGTAGGTAATTCGGTAGGGTTACATGATGCAACTTGGCAATCTTCTTTTGGGGGATCTCGTTATAAAACCAATGGCAGCCATGGATGTGTAAATCTTTCTTTATCTGATGCTCAATGGTTCTATGAGAATCTCTCTACAGGCACGTGTATTATTACGCATTACTAAACTCAAAAAAGTTTCATGTCCTTAAACATGCGCTATAATATCTGTTTTGAGCGCCCATAGCTCAGCTGGATAGAGCAGTGGACTTCTAATCCAAAGGTCGTAGGT
>OLPD01000128.1_pt1 | contig 70675 bp, 80 predicted proteins | sample 1672111 | NCBI WGS metagenome assembly OLPD01 (sample SAMEA3136646, study PRJEB25190) | human gut metagenome
AAAGGTGGTGCTGAAGGGAAACCATTCGGTAGGCCTTTAGGCCTCGGCTGGTAGCAGAGGCTTTCAGCCAAAGAGCAAACCACCCGTTCTCACGGGTGGTTTTGATTAAAAGGAGTTAAATATGATTTGTTTGGAAAAGGTAGAAGATATTCCAAGACTACAGGAACTTTTCGCGCAAATCCTAATCGTTCATCATCAAGCTCGTTCTGATATCCTTAAAGTAAAAGGAAGTAAGTTTACGGATAAAGAGTTAGAAGGAGTAATAGGGGATGCAAATAAACCTGTATTTGTCTATGAAGATGAGGCTGGAACGATCTTGTGTCATCTCTTCTTGATAATTAAAGAAGTATCTGAAAATGATGGTCCTCAAAAACCTATTAAGACTCTCTTTATTGATGATCTTTGTGTTGAAGAAAAAGCTCGTGGACAAAAATTAGGAGAGAAGCTTTATCAATTTGCTTTGGACTATGCTACGGAGCAAGAATGTTATAATGCAACACTTCACGTATGGAATGATAACCAAGGTGCTCTAGATTTTTATGAGCATTTGGGAGTGAAACCGAGATATACAGAAATGAAAACTATCCTAAAATAGTAGTTTTTCACGAGATGAATTCAACTTATTTTTTATATCAAAAAGCAGCCCATAGATGTGACTGCTTCTTGATGATTAGTTTTTCTTTTTCATTTCACCATGTGGATAGTAAGTCCCTTCTGGCATATCGTTAATGAAAACATGGATAGCTTCCTTGGGAGCTTTTGCAACACGTGATACAACTTCAGTAACTTCGCGAGCAAGTTCAATTTTTTGTTCTTCTGAACGACCTTCAAAGAGATCAATTTTTACAAATGGCATAATGCATCTCCTTAGTTTTTGATAGTCCTATTATAGCACTAATTAAGATAAGATTCTAAAGTTTTTGGAAATTCTCGAAATAATGCTAGACTATGAATTAATTTGAAAGTAGTAGGTGCCTTATGATCTTAAAAACCTGTTTGCATTTTAAATTTAGCATATTCAAAGAGTTGAAAACCCTTACTAAAAATGCTAAAATAGTGCTAACTAGAGACAGTAAGGAGTAAACTATGACAATTGATTTTCACGCCGAAGTTGATAAACGTAAAGAAGCTTTGATGGAGGACCTTTTTGGTCTTTTGCGTATTAATTCAGAGCGTGATGATAGTAAGGCTGATGAAAAGCACCCATTTGGTCCTGGACCAGTGAAAGCTCTAGAACATTTTCTTGCTTTAGCTGAACGTGATGGTTATAAGACTCGTAATATTGATAATTACGCTGGTGACTTTGAATTTGGTCAAGGTGATGAAGTCTTGGGTATTTTTGCACACTTGGATGTGGTTCCAGCGGGTAGCGGATGGGACACTGATCCTTATGAACCAGTAATCAAAGAAGGAAAGCTTTATGCCCGTGGTTCATCAGATGATAAAGGGCCAACAATGGCTTGTTATTATGCTTTGAAAATTATCAAAGAGCTTGAGCTTCCAGTATCTAAGCGTGTTCGCTTTATTGTTGGTACAGATGAAGAATCTGGTTGGGGTGATATGGATTATTACTTCGCTCATAATGGATTGAAAGATCCTGATTTTGGCTTTTCTCCTGATGCAGAATTTCCAATTATCAATGGGGAAAAAGGAAATATTACTGCCTATCTTCATTTTGAAGGACAAAACGATGGTGACTTTAGCCTCGTAAGCTTTAATGGTGGCTTGCGTGAAAATATGGTCCCTGAATCTGCAAGTGCAGAGTTTACGGCACCTATCACTTTACAGGAACTTGAGTCTAAACTTAATGACTTTGTTGCTGATCAAGCAGTAACCGGTCAAGTGACTGAAGAAGCAGGTGTTTTCCATGTGACTATTCATGGTAAATCAGCTCATGGTATGATGCCTCAAAATGGTATCAATGGGGCAACATACTTAGCACTCTTCCTTAGCCAATTTGACTTCAAAGCTAATGCTAAGACTTATTTGGATTTAATTGCTGAAACACTTCATCAAGATTTCTTTTCTGAAAAGACAGGTCTTGCCTATACAGATTCTAAAATGGGTGAGTTAACTATGAATGCAGGTGTCTTTACCTTTAACAAGGAATCTGAAGATAATACCATTGCTTTGAACTTCCGCTACCCTCAAGGGGTTAATGTAGATGGTATTAAGGCTGGCCTTGAAAAACTTGAAGGACCTAAGGCGGTCAGTCTTTCAGAACATGGTCATGTGCCGCATTACGTACCAGTTAGTGATCCTATGGTACAGACACTTCTTTCGGTTTATGAGAAACAGACAGGTCTTAAAGGTCATGAACAAATCATTGGTGGTGGTACCTTTGGACGTCTCCTTAAACGTGGTGTTGCTTATGGTGCTATGTTCCCTGGTTATGTCAATACCATGCACCAAGCAAATGAATTTACTGAAGTTGAGGACTTATACCGTGCAGCTGCCATTTATGCAGAAGCTATCTATGAGTTGATCAAGTAAAAAAAGAGACATTTTGTCTCTTTTTTTTGGAGGAAAATATGGAAACACTTGAAGAATTGACACAAGCTATTATGGCTGACGAACAAAATAAAACGTATACTGAACAAGGTATCAAACCCTTGTTTAGTATTCCAAAAACTGCGAGGATTAATATCGTAGGACAAGCTCCTGGTATCCGAGCTCAAGAGTCTGGACTTTACTGGAATGACCCTAGTGGAGATAATCTACGGGATTGGATGGGTGTGTCGCGAGAAGAATTTTATGAATCAGGTCTGTTTGCCATTGTACCAATGGATTTTTATTTCCCGGGGCATGGAAAATCTGGAGATTTAGGGCCCCGCAAAGGTTTTGCTGATAAATGGCATGAGAGAGTTCTAGATTTAGCTCCAAATATTCAATTAACTATACTTGTGGGAAACTATGCTCAGCATTACTATTTGCATCAAAAATCATCAACTAAATTAACAGATACAGTTAAACATTACAGAGATTATCTTCCAGATTATTTTCCTTTAGTGCATCCGTCACCACGAAATAATATCTGGCAAGCGAAAAATCCATGGTTTATGAAAGAAGTGCTTCCAGATTTAAAAGAATTGGTTCAAAAAATCTTGAGTCAATGAATTCAGATATTTGACCTTGAATAGTCACTAGTGATTCGTAATAGGTCAATGAGGAACCATGGGGATACTCGAATATTGTTAAGATTTTTGCCCTTTGGGGCTTTTTTGGTGTTATAACAAAATCTTTTGAAAAATACAATTAACAATATCTTAAGTCTAAACTTATTCATTGCAATCTATTTCTAATTTTAAGAGGAGGTAACATATAAAATTAAGATAGCTATTTTTAGACTAAATAAATTATTATACTATGATTAGAAACAAGATGACAAATGAAAAATTTCGAAAACATTAATACAATTACTATTGGCAGAAAATTTAACGGTGTTAGGCTTTAGTTGTTAAGAAAATTTGTGATATGGGAAGAAGAGATTCGCAATGTTTTTCAATCAGAAAGTATAGCTTTGGAGATGCCTATGTTCTTTTGGGTACAACCATTCTTGTGATGGAAGCGGTTGGTGTACAGCATTTTAAGGTTTCAACTTCAGCTGTCACTGATACGCTACTCAGTGTTTCTGTGCTAACAGATACCGCTGTCAATTCATCAACTGTTAATCATTCAGAGAAGCAAGTTGTTTCTGTCAAAGAAGACGGAAATATCACTTTCCCAACAAGTGTTGTTACAACTGATATTTTTGAAGATGCTAAAGCCTCTGCGATAAAAAGGGGTAGAAGTCGAAGAAACTACATTTCAATCACATACATCTTTAGAGAGTGCTATTGCTGACAATCATGCACAATCAAAAGAGATTAATACAGTTGGTTATGATTAACAGAAAGTAAAAGAAGACCACAAAAAAAGATTTAGCTAAGTATGATAAAGCAAAGGCTAAGTATGATGCTAAAGTGGCTGAAAAGCAGCAGCGGATAAAGTAAACTCTGCTTCTAAAGCATAGTATGATACTGATTAAGCTACTATGAAAAAGATATAGCTAAATATCAAGCTGATAAAAAACTTATGAGGCAGTATTGTAAGAATGTAATAATCAAATATTGACTTATGGTTCTAAAGTATTCGAAAAAGCATCAGCAGATAAGACGACGGCTGAAACTAAAGGTAAGTATTATGCAGAAATATCTGTTTATAATATATCTAAAGTGTGCAATACGATAAAGATTTACAATAAAACTAAGCTAAGAAAGTACAGTATGATAAAGATAAAGTAGCCTATGACAAGCTTTTGATATTAAGGATGAAGAAGACGATGCTAAAGCTCAGTATGAAGTTTATCTTATGAAATACAATATAGACCTAGAGCAATACGCTAAATAAGCTTATGATAAGTACATGAATGATAATGGTTTCCAAGATCTAAAAGATGTAGAAACTGTTCAAAATTTGACCTTTCAACGTGAAGGTGGGGCTTCTGATATTGTAGCAACCAGTCCTTAGTCTAATAATGAGACTGAATTCATTCAAATTACATAGGTGACAAATTTGTTGTCACCTATGATAATTTGAATCAGTCAAGCATGCGTGAATATACGGATATGCATTTAATTAAGCATGTGATTAACTGTTATGAGATTTTGAGCCTTTCATCAAATGATGGCAAATGGGTTGTTGCAGTAGGTACGGACCTAACTACTCCAACACCAAAAGTGGTTGAAGTTCCAGCTAGACCGGTTGAACCAAAAACACCAGAAAAACCAACTGTTGTATGGCATAAGAATTATGTTATTGAGAGGGTATCATTTTTTACCACCTACACCACCGACTCCAGATACTGAAGTTCCTCAAGCTGAGTTGCCACAAACTGGTGAGCACACAAGAAATGCAGGATTACTTTGATTTATTTCGATGATTTTTTTCAGCTTTCGTAGGATTCTTCAAACATCGTAAAGAAGACTAAGTGATGCTACTATATTATTTCTACCTTCAAATTTGATTCTAATTTTAGGGTCTAGTTTTATTGTTTTAAAGTTTTTGATAGCCTTTTCATACTTATCGTTGCAATTTGAAGAACACTCATGTTATAATAAATTTGAATGACTATATAGAAAGATGTAAGGAAATCTGCATGGATGAATTAAAAAAGCTCGCCGGTGTATACGCTGCTGGATTTGTTGAAGATGGCATGGTTGTTGGACTAGGTACTGGCTCAACAGCTTATTTCTTTGTAGAGGAGATTGGTCGTCGAATAAAGGAGGAAGGTCTCAGTGTAGTAGGTGTAACGACGTCTACTCAAACAACGAAGCAAGCTGAAGGTCTAGGTATTCCTTTGAAATCAGTGGATGATATTGATAGTATTGATGTTACCGTTGATGGCGCCGACGAAGTAGATCCTCAACTCAACGGCATTAAAGGTGGCGGTGGTGCCCTCTTGATGGAAAAAATCGTTGCCACACCTACGAAAAAGTACATCTGGGTAGTTGATGAGTCTAAGATGGTTGATCAACTTGGTGCTTTTAAATTACCAGTCGAAGTTGTTCAATATGGCGCTGATCGCTTGTATCTCGACTTTGAATCTAAGGGCTATAAGCCATCATTCCGAGTAACTGAACAAGGTGATCGCTTTGTTACAGATATGAAGAACTTTATTATTGATTTGGATCTCGGCAAAATTAATAACCCAGTTGCTTTAGGTGACGAACTAAAAGCTATGACTGGTGTTGTTGAACATGGCTTATTCAATGGAATGGTTAATAAGGTTATCGTCGCTGGAAAAGATGGTGTTAAGATTGTTGAGGTTAAGGATTAGTCCTGTTTAATTTTTCTTTTAAATTGTAAATGAATAAAGTAACCTAATAGTGATGTTATCACTAGATTATTATATAGAAAGAAAAGAGGTAATTTCGAAAGATTTTAGCTCTTTGTGGTGTTGTTATGTCCAAATTTAATCGAATGCATTTAATCGTTCTTGATTCAGTAGGTATTGGTGCAGCTCCAGATGCTAATAATTTTGTCAATGCTGGTGTTCCTGACGGAGCTTCAGATACCCTTGGACACATTTCTAAAACTGTTGGTTTGAATGTGCCAAACATGGCTAAACTTGGTCTTGGAAATATTCCTCGCGAACAACCCTTGAAAACTGTTCCAGCTGAAAGCAATCCAACTGGTTACGCAACTAAGTTAGAAGAAGTCTCTCTTGGAAAAGATACCATGACAGGTCACTGGGAAATCATGGGACTTAATATTACAGAACCTTTTGATACTTTCTGGAATGGATTCCCAGAGGAAATTCTTACTCAAATTGAAGAATTCTCAGGGCGTAAGGTTATTCGTGAAGCCAATAAACCTTATTCTGGTACAGCAGTTATCGATGACTTCGGACCACGCCAAATGGAAACTGGTGAGTTAATTATTTATACATCAGCTGACCCGGTTCTTCAAATCGCAGCTCACGAAGATATTATTCCTGTTGAAGAATTGTATCGTATTTGCGAATTTGCTCGTTCTATCACTTTGGAACGTCCAGCTCTTCTTGGTCGTATCATTGCTCGTCCTTACGTTGGTGAGCCTGGGAACTTTACTCGTACATCTAACCGTCGTGACTTGGCTATTTCACCATTTGCTCCAACTGTTTTGGACAAATTGAACGAAGCAGGAATTGACACTTACTCAGTTGGTAAGATTAGTGATATCTTCAATGGTGAAGGTATCAACCACGATATGGGTCATAACAAATCAAATAACCACGGTGTGGACAATTTGATTAAGGCTATGACATCAGAAGACTTTAAACATGGTTTCTCTTTCACAAACTTGGTAGACTTTGATGCCCTTTACGGACATCGTCGTAATCCACAGGGCTACCGCGATTGCTTGCATGAATTTGACGAGCGCTTGCCTGAAATTATCGCTGCTATGAAAGAAGATGATCTCTTGATGATCACTGCAGACCATGGTAATGACCCAACTTATGCTGGTACAGACCATACTCGTGAATACATCCCATTCTTGGCTTACAGCCCTTCCTTCAAATGTAGTGGCTTGATTCCAGTTGGACATTTCGCTGATATCTCAGCAACAATTGCGGATAACTTCGGTGTTGAGAAAGCCATGATTGGTGAAAGTTTCTTGGATAAACTTGTCTAAAATGAAACGTTGTACTTTTCTGGTTCGTGGGATAAATGTCGGCGGTCGTAATAGGGTAGTCATGGAAAAATTCTGCCATGACCTTGAGAAACTAGGTTTTAAGAATGTTTCTTCCTTTATTAATAGTGGAAATTTTTTTCTTTGATTCACCCATGATGAAAGAAGAATTACTTTTAGCCATAGAAGAATTTCTGAATAAGTCTTACGCCTTTATTAATGTCTTTTCCCTTTTTACACTAGAGGAATACCAAAATGAGTGTAAATATCTACCGAAATGGTGGGAAAATGATTTGTACAGAAAAGATGTCCTCTTTTATACAGTTCAATTAGACAAGGATGAATTGAAGAGAGTAATAAATTCTTTTGATTTGGCAGATGAGACTCTTCATTTTAGGGAATTAGGAGTCTACTGGGGGAAACATGATAAGACAAGCTACAATCAAACGGTTTATCATAAAAACCTATTAAAGTCATCATTTTATTCTTATATTACGATTCGAAATGCAAGAACTTTTTTCAAACATTGGTCATTGTTTGAAAAAATAAGGAACTAAAGGAGATTTAGAATGTCACTACTTGAAAAAATTAGAGTTACGCAAACCTTTTTGGAAAGCAAAGGAATTGAAAAACCTGAGTTTGGTTTGATTTTGGGTTCTGGACTTGGAGAATTGGCTGATGAGATCCAAGATGCTATTGTAATCGATTACGCAGATATTCCAAACTGGGGGCAATCAACAGTAGTCGGTCATGCAGGTAAACTTGTATATGGTACTTTGTCTGGACGTAAGGTATTGGCTCTTCAAGGACGTTTCCATTTTTATGAAGGAAATCCTCTTGAAGTGGTAACTTTCCCTGTACGTATTATGAAAGCTCTTGGTTGTGAAGGTGTTATTGTAACTAATGCTGCTGGTGGTATTAGCTTCGGTCCTGGTACTTTGATGGCTATTACTGACCATATCAATATGACTGGTCAGAACCCATTGATCGGTAAAAACTTGGATGACTTTGGCCCACGTTTCCCAGATATGTCTAAAGCTTACACTCCAGCCTACCGCGAAATTGCTCATAAAGTGGCTGATAAACTTGGAATCAAGTTGGAAGAAGGGGTTTATCTTGGAGTAACTGGTCCAACTTATGAAACTCCTGCTGAAATTCGTGCCTTCAAGTCATTGGGGGCAGATGCTGTTGGTATGTCAACAGTTCCTGAGGTTATCGTCGCAGCACATTCTGACTTGAAAGTTCTGGGCATTTCATGTATCTCTAACTTTGCAGCTGGTTTGCAAGAAGAATTGAACCACGAAGAAGTTGTAGAAGTAACTGAACGCATTAAGGGAGACTTCAAAGGATTGCTTAAAGCTATTTTGTCGAAACTCTAAGAAATGATTTCTCAGGTAAGGAAACGTTTAAGGTTGTTACCAAAATCCCTTAAGCTGAGTTTAGCCGTTATTGGAACTAGGATTGCTTCAGGTTTTATTGGAATTTTTTGCCACTACCCTCTAGAATTTATACAAGTTATTGTGTTTGGTAAAGATAAAGGGAACCTCTATTTACAGTTTCAATCAGTGAGTGCTTTTCGAAGACTCTCAGTCTTACTTGTTGTTGGGATCTTATCTAGTTTATTTTGGTATTTTCTTCAATGACGTGTCACCTTACTTTCCATTAGCAAAGCTAAGAAACTCGTTGGTAAAAGGAACCCAAATTTCCTAGGTCAGTCTCTACATGCATTAGTCCAGGTGGCAATCGTTGCTGCTGGAGCTTCAATAGGCAAAGAAGGAGCACCTCGAGAATTGGGTGCTCTCTTTGGTGGGAGTCTTTCTAAAGGATTGCATTTATTCATTTCCGATAGACAATTATTAATTGCTTGTGGTGCTGGTGCAGGGCTAGCATCTGTTTACCAAGTGCCTTTTGCTAGTGCTTTGTTTGTTTTGGAAACCTTAGGAGTCTGTTGGAAACTAAAGAATATCATTATTATTCTTGCGACCACTTATGTATCTGCTTATTGTGCTAAACCAATTGTTGGTGAACACACTTTATATATAGTCGATAAAGTGACTATTGATTCTTCCAGTTTTATACAGGCAATCATCTTAGCATTATTTGTAACACCCCAATTTTATGGGAAACGGACAGGTTTTAGCTCAATGGATTTTTTCTGGGAACTCTTCAGCATATCTTCCTGTCATTCTCATCATCAAATGTCTATTAGTCTGTCTACTTTTAAGGAGTGGTGCTTATGGTGGAACTCTGACGCCATCGTTTGCTATAGGTGTAGGTACGGGTTATCTGATAACGGTGCTTCTTAGAAATTTTGGATTTTCTCATAGTCTTAGTTTAGGAATGCTACTAGGGACAATGCTTCATCCCCCCCTAACAGGAATAGCCTTGGTTGTTGGTTTTACAGGTACAGGAGGAGTTATCGTATTCCCACTTATACTAGCAAGTATCCTATCAAGGATGATAAACAATAAATGGAAAGAAAGATTATGAACATTCATTTTATCTTACACGAAAAATTTGGGGTTCCAGGAGCTTATTTGAAATGGGCTCAAAAGCGTGGACATCATATTTCGTCAACAAAGGTTTATGAGGAAGAAGAACTTCCAGAAACTGTTGATGATATTGATTTCCTTATAGTAATGGGCGGACCTCAGTCACCTGATGAAGATCGTCAAGTCTTTCCATACTATGATCCAAAGGCTGAAATTGCATTAATTCAAAAAGCCATTGATGCTGATATCTATATTGTCGGGGTATGCTTAGGGGCTCAACTTTTATCTGTAGCTTATGGTGGAAAATATGAACATAGTCCAGAACGTGAAATTGGCGTTTTCCCTTTGACCCTAACTGATGAAGGATTAGCTGATGAGCACATTAAAGATTTTGGTTCTACTTTAAACACGGGTCACTGGCATGGTGATATGCCTGGTTTGAGCGACAAGGCAGTTGTTCTTGCGACTAACAAGGGCTATCCACACCAAATAATTTGCTTTAGCTCTAAACATTATGCCTTCCAAGCACATTTAGAGTTTGATCTTGAAGCGATTGATTTACTGATAGCTGCTGATGGTGAAGAGCATTTGTACCAGCAAAATAAACAGTTAGATTTTGTTCAAACACCAGAACAATTGCATAATCATGATTATTCTCAAATGAATAAAAAATTATTTGCTTTTCTAGATTCACTAACCCAGATCTAAACATTTAAGTAGCTCATATACTATTTATATAATAGTAGAAAACTTTAAAAAATATAACTTAAGGATTGCGGAGCAGGTATTTATATTTGAAAATGAGTGGGGAGTTTGGGAAATAGCTAACCTGCTTAGACGCGTAGAGCTATGTCAGCTTCCTTATTTTCAATTACTTTCTAGTTGCTCTTTAACCTTTATAAATAATAGAAAGGATGGGTTAACCGTATTCAATGAACTGAATACGGGCGGAGAAGAGTGAAAAAGATAAACTGGATAGCATTGGCAATCTTCGTAAGTTTTTTATTTTTACTTCGTCTCTGTCGCCCTTTATAGATTAATTATGTCAATTCATATTTCTGCCAAACAAGGAGATATTGCTGATAAGATTCTTCTTCCTGGGGATCCTTTACGTGCAAAATTTATTGCCGAAAATTTCCTTGAAGATGCTGTGTGTTTCAACGAAGTACGTAACATGTTTGGTTACACAGGAACATACAAGGGTGAACGTGTCTCAGTAATGGGAACTGGAATGGGGATGCCATCTATTTCTATCTATGCACGTGAGCTCATTGTTGACTACGGTGTCAAAAAATTAATTCGCGTAGGAACTGCCGGTTCTTTGAATGAGAATGTTCACGTTCGTGAGTTGGTTCTAGCACAAGCTGCAGCAACTAACTCTAATATTATTCGTAATGACTGGCCTCAATACGACTTTCCTCAAATTGCAAATTTCAATCTCTTGGATAAGGCTTATCACATCGCCAAAAATTTTGGTATGACAACACATGTTGGTAATGTTCTATCTTCTGATGTTTTCTACTCAAATTATTTTGAAAAAAATATTGAGCTTGGGAAATGGGGCGTGAAGGCTGTCGAAATGGAAGCAGCAGCACTTTACTACCTTGCAGCCCAACACCAAGTAGATGCTCTGGCTATTATGACTATTTCTGATAGTTTGGTAAATCCAGATGAGGACACAACTGCTGAAGAACGTCAAAATACCTTTACTGATATGATGAAAGTAGGTCTTGAAACACTAATTGCAGACTAGTTTGTAAAAGGACGCCATTTGGTCGTCCTTTTGTGTTGTAGCTAATATCTGTTCGAAGTGATAATAAGTTAAAATTTTTCAAACTACTAGAAAAAATAAAAATATTTGGAAGAAGACTTGTAATAAATAGGTAAATATCCGACAATTTAAAGTTTAACTACTAAAAATGTGAAAGATAGTTCACAATATAATGGAAAATGATATAAATTAAATGATTGATATCATAATGAAAACGTTTTTTATTTTTTGAAAAAAATGACAATTGAAATGAAATTGTATTAATGTTATAATAATAATGGGGAATACTTAATTTTAATTTTTAGGAGCAATTTATATGAGTTCGCGTACGAATCGTAAGCAAAAACGTACGGGTAATAGATCGTGGGGGATGGTCAACGTTGGGTTGACCATTCTGTATGCTATTTTAGCATTGGTCTTATTATTCACCATGTTCAATTATAATTTCCTATCCTTTAGGTTTTTGAACATCATTATCACTATTGGTTTGTTGGTAGTTCTTGCTATTAGCATCTTCCTTCAGAAGACTAAGAAATCACCACTAGTGACAACGGTTGTATTGGTTATCTTCTCGCTAGTTTCTCTGGTTGGTATTTTTGGTTTTAAACAAATGATTGACATCACTAACCGTATGAATCAGACGGCAGCTTTTTCTGAAGTAGAAATGAGCATCGTGGTTCCTAAGGAAAGTGACATCAAAGATGTGAGCCAGCTTACTAGCGTACAGGCACCTACTAAGGTTGATAAGAACAATATCGAGATCTTGATGTCAGCTCTCAAAAAAGATAAAAAAGTTGATGTTAAAGTTGATGATGTTGCCTCATATCAAGAAGCTTATGATAATCTCAAGTCTGGCAAATCTAAAGCTATGGTCTTGAGTGGCTCTTATGCAAGCCTATTAGAGTCTGTCGATAGTAACTATGCTTCAAATCTAAAAACAATTTATACTTATAAAATTAAAAAGAAGAATAACAACTCTGCAAACCAAGTAGATTCAAAAGTCTTCAATATTTATATTAGTGGTATTGATACCTACGGTCCGATTTCAACAGTGTCACGTTCAGATGTCAATATCATTATGACAGTAAACATGAATACACATAAGATTCTCTTGACGACTACTCCACGTGATGCATACGTTAAGATTCCTGGTGGTGGGGCAGACCAGTATGATAAATTAACCCACGCAGGTATTTATGGCGTTGAAACATCTGAACAAACTCTGGAAGATCTTTATGGTATTAAGATTGATTACTATGCACGAATTAACTTCACATCTTTCCTTAAGTTGATTGACCAACTTGGTGGTGTGACAGTCCATAATGATCAAGCTTTCACAAGTCTTCATGGGAAGTTTGATTTCCCAGTTGGAGATATCCAAATGAATTCAGAGCAAGCACTTGGATTTGTTCGTGAACGCTATAATTTAGATGGCGGAGATAATGACCGTGGTAAAAACCAGGAGAAAGTTATTTCTGCGATTTTAAACAAGTTGGCTTCTCTAAAATCTGTATCAAACTTTACTTCAATCGTTAATAATCTCCAAGACTCTGTTCAAACGAATATGTCTCTAGATACCATTAATGCTCTGGCAAATACACAACTTGATTCAGGTTCTAAATTTACGGTGACTTCTCAAGCAGTAACAGGTACAGGTTCAACCGGACAATTGATCTCTTATGCGATGCCAAATTCTAGTCTTTACATGATGAAACTAGATAATTCGAGTGTGGCAAGTGCCTCTCAAGCTATCAAAAATCTGATGGAGGAAAAATAAGTGATTGACGTTCACTCACATATTGTTTTTGATGTTGATGATGGTCCTGAAACTTTAGAAGAAAGTTTAGACCTCATTGGTGAAAGTTACGCCCAGGGGGTACGTAAGATTGTTTCAACATCCCATCGTCGTAAGGGGATGTTTGAGACTCCAGAGGATAAAATTTTTGCCAACTTTTCTAAGGTAAAAGCAGAAGCAGAAGCACTTTATCCAGACTTAACTATTTATTATGGAGGTGAACTTTATTACACCTCAGACATTGTGGAGAAACTTGAAAAGAATCTCATTCCGCGCATGCACAACACTCAATTTGCTTTGATTGAGTTTAGTGCTCGCACATCTTGGAAAGAAATTCATAGTGGGCTTAGTAATGTTTTGAGAGCGGGGGTAACGCCTATTGTTGCTCATATTGAGCGCTATGATGCCCTCGAAGAAAATGCTGACCGTGTTCGAGAAATCATCAATATGGGCTGCTATACTCAAGTCAATAGCTCACATGTCCTCAAACCAAAGCTCTTTGGAGATAAAGATAAAGTAAGAAAGAAACGTGTTCGCTTTTTCTTGGAGAAAAATTTGGTTCATATGGTTGCTAGCGACATGCATAATCTTGGGCCGAGACCACCATTTATGAAAGATGCTTATGAAATTGTTAAAAAGAACTACGGCTCCAAACGTGCTAAGAATCTTTTTATTGAAAATCCCAAAACATTACTAGAAAATCAATATTTATAGGAGATATTATGAATCAAGATAACACTAAAAGTGATGAAATCGACGTACTAGCATTGCTACATAAACTTTGGACGAAGAAGCTTTTGATTCTTTTCACAGCTTTTTATTTCGCTGTTTTCAGTTTCTTAGGTACTTATTTCTTTATCCAACCAACATATACATCAACAACGCGTATCTATGTTGTTAATCAGGCAACAGATAATAAGAATCTTTCTGCTCAAGATTTGCAAGCTGGTACCTATTTGGCAAATGACTATAAAGAGATTATTACATCAAATGATGTATTATCAGAAGTTATTAAAGATGAAAAATTGAATATGACAGAAGCAGAACTTGATAAAATGATTTCAGTTGATATTCCTACAGATACTCGTCTTATTTCAATCTCAGTAAAAGCCAAAACTGGTCAAGATGCTCAAGTGCTTGCTAATAAAGTACGTGAGGTGGCGTCTAAAAAAATTAAAAATGTAACTAAAGTTGATGATGTCACAACACTTGGAGAGGCTAAGTTGCCATCTTCACCATCTTCACCAAATATTAAACGGAACGTGTTACTCGGTGCTATTCTGGGTGGTTTTGTAGCAATTGTGGCTGTGTTAGTTCGTGAAGTTTTAGATGATCGTGTTCGTCGTCCAGAAGATGTGGAAGATGCCCTTGGAATGGCACTTCTTGGAATTGTCCCTGATACAGATAAAATTTAAGGAGAAGAAATGCCTCTATTAAAGTTAGTAAAATCTAAAGTAAACTTTGCCAAACAAACAGAAGAGTATTACAATGCCATTCGCACAAATATTCAATTTTCTGGTGCTCAGATTAAAGTGATTGCGATTAGCTCTGTTGAAGCTGGTGAAGGAAAATCAACGACATCTCTTAACTTGGCGATTTCATTTGCTAGTGTTGGGCTCCGAACACTTCTGATTGATGCTGATACTCGTAATTCTGTTTTTTCAGGTACATTTAAAACAAATGAGCCTTATAAAGGTCTTTCAAATTTTCTTTCAGGAAATGCCGATCTAAATGAAACGATTTGCCAAACTGATATTTCTGGTTTAGATGTTATTGCATCTGGTCCTGTTCCACCTAATCCAACAAGTCTTTTGCAAAATGACAATTTTAGACATTTGATGGAAGTTGCTCGTAGTCGTTATGATTATGTCATCATCGATACACCACCAATTGCTCTGGTTATTGATGCAGTTATTATTGCCCATCAGGCTGATGCCAGTCTTTTGGTTACAAAAGCTGGGAAAATCAAACGTCGTTTCGTAACTAAGGCCGTTGAACAATTGGAACAAAGTGGTTCTCAGTTCTTAGGGGTCGTCCTTAATAAAGTTGACATGACAGTTGATAAATATGGATCTTATGGTTCTTACGGATCATATGGCGAGTATGGAAAAAAATCTGACCAAAAAGAAGGTCATTCAAGAGCACATCGTCGTAGAAAAGGATAGCATTAATGGGGATGATGCGGTTCCTTATAACCTTAACAGATTAAAAAGGGGTTTAGAGTGAAAGAAAAACAAGAAATTCATCGCATTGAAATTGGTATTATACAGTTGGTTGTGGTTGTTTTCGCAGCCATGGTAGCTAGTAAAATACCTTATACAGAGATTACCCAAGGAAGCATTGTCCTTTTAGGTGTCGTACATGTAGTATCTTTCTATATCAGTAGTTATTATGAAAATCTTAAGTATAGAGGCTACTTGGATGAACTCATTGCAACTGTCAAATATTGTTTCATATTTGCTCTAATTGCAACTTTCCTCTCGTTTTTTTCAGATGGAAGTTTTTCTATCTCACGTCGCGGACTTCTTTATGTTACTCTGATTTCAGGTGTTCTCTTATACGTTACAAATACTGTTCTTAAGTATTTCCGTTCATCTATTTATACACGTCGTAAAAGTAACAAGAATATTCTCTTGATTTCTGATCAAGCACGTCTAGAAAATGTTTTGTCTCGTATGAAAGACAAAATGGATGGTAGGATTACAGCAGTTTGTGTCTTGGATAATCCTTATTTCACGGATCCATTTATCAAGAGTGTTAAACCTGAAAATTTGATTGAATATGCGACACACTCAGTAGTAGACCAAGTTTTGATTAATCTGCCAAGTGGGCAGTATAAGATTTGGGATTATGCATCACCTTTTGAGATCATGGGAATTCCAGTTTCTATTAATTTGAATGCCCTTGAATTTATGAGTCAAGGTGAAAAACGTATTCAACAATTGGGTCCTTTCAAAGTTGTTACGTTTTCAACTCAATTTTATAACTATGGAGATATCTTGGCGAAACGCTTCCTCGATATCTGTGGAGCTCTAGTTGGTTTGGTGCTCTGTGGTATTGTAGGAATCTTCCTTTATCCTCTTATTCGTAAAGATGGAGGACCAGCCATTTTTGCTCAAGACCGTGTGGGAGAAAATGGACGTATCTTCAAGTTTTATAAATTCCGTTCTATGTGTGTTGATGCGGAAGAAATCAAGAAGAATTTGATGGCACAGAATCAAATGTCTGGTGGTATGTTTAAGATGGACAATGATCCACGTATTACCAAAATTGGACATTTCATTCGTAAAACAAGTCTTGATGAACTTCCACAATTTTGGAATGTCCTAAAAGGTGATATGAGCTTGGTAGGAACACGTCCACCAACATTGAATGAGTACGAATCTTATACACCGGAACAAAAACGTCGCCTCAGCTTTAAACCAGGTATTACTGGTCTTTGGCAAGTAAGTGGACGAAGTGAAATTACTGATTTTGATGAAGTTGTAAAACTAGATATTGCTTATATGGACGGATGGACAATCTGGCGCGATATCAAAATCTTATTGAAAACAATTAAAGTAGTAGTAATGAAGGATGGAGCAAAGTGATGGCTTTCTCCATTTCTTTTAATGGTGATTAAATGACAAAAACAGTTTATATCGTTGGTTCTAAGGGGATTCCAGCAAAATATGGTGGATTTGAGACCTTTGTTGAGAAGTTGACAGAGTTCCAACAAGACAAAGATATCCAATATTATGTAGCTTGTATGCGTGAAAATTCTGCTAAATCAGGAATTAGAGCAGATACTTTCGAATATAACGGTGCTAAATGCTACAACATTGACGTTCCAAATATCGGGCCTGCGCGTGCCATCGCTTATGACATTGCAGCTATTAATAAGGCCATTGAAATTGCTAAGGAAAATAATGACCAAGCACCGATCTTTTATGTTTTGGCCTGCCGAATTGGTCCATTTATCTCAGGTATTAAAAAGAAAATCAAGGCTATCGGTGGTACCCTTATGGTTAACCCGGATGGACATGAATGGCTTCGTGCAAAGTGGAGTCTTCCGGTTCGTAAGTATTGGAAAATTTCAGAGCAACTCATGGTTAAACATTCAGATCTCTTGATTTGTGATAGTAAAAACATTGAATCTTATATTCAAAATGATTATGCGAAATATCGACCTCAAACAACCTATATCGCCTATGGAACTGATACAACTAAATCTCGATTGACTAAGGTTGATGATAAGGTACGCACATGGTATTTTGAAAAGGGGGTCATTGAAAACAATTATTACCTTGTTGTAGGACGCTTCGTGCCTGAAAATAACTATGAAGCTATGATTCGTGGCTTTATGGCGTCTAACTCTGACAAGGACTTTGTTCTCGTTACTAATGTTGAAGAAAATAAGTTCTACGACAAGTTGCGTCAGGAAACTGGTTTTGACAAGGATCCTCGTGTGAAGTTTGTCGGAACTGTTTATGACCAAGAATTGCTCAAGTACATTCGTGAGAATGCCTTTGCTTATTTCCATGGTCATGAGGTTGGTGGAACCAATCCATCACTTCTTGAGGCACTTGAGTCAACTAAGCTCAATCTCTTGTTGGATGTTGGCTTTAACCGTGAAGTCGGTGAAGATGGTGCTCTCTATTGGAAAAAAGACCAATTGGCAAGTGTCATTAATCAAGCTGAGCAATTGGATGAACAAGCTATAGAAGATCTCAATCAAAAATCAAGTAAACGTATTGCTGAAGCCTTTACTTGGGAAAAAATTGTTACAGACTACGAGAAAGTATTTAAGAAATGAAAATTTTACATTACACTTTAGGCTTTCAACCTCTAAGAACTGGTGGTTTAATTAAATATGCTGAAGATTTGATGCTAGAGCAAATGGACCAAGGTCATCAGGTGCTCGCTCTTTACCCTGGTAATATTCGGTTGTTTTCAAAAAAAGTAGGAATAAAGAAGGTGTCATCAAGACGATTTGAATGTTATGAATTGTTAAATAGTTTACCTCTTGCTTTGTTTGGGGGAATATCTGAACCATCTGTTTTTATGTCACCTTGTGACAATATTGTTTATCGTACTTTTCTGGAAAAGGTACAACCTGATATTATCCATATTCATTCGCTTATTGGCTTACATAAAGAATTTCTCGAAATTGCTAAAAACTTAAATATCAGGCTAGTTTTGACGAGCCATGATTATTTTGGTTTAGCACCTGTACCTCATTTTTATTTTAATGGGGTAGATTATAGTGATAATAATACCAACTTAGCTTGGAATATCATGTCTTCTAATGCTTTAAGTGTAAAAAAATTACGATTCTTTCAAGTTCCATTTTATCCAACTATTCGTAAGCTTCTGAAACTATTGGGGAAAAATCCAAAATCTAAAAAAAATTTGGTTATTCGAGATGTCATTGAGGAACAGGATTATAGTAAACTTCGACATTATTATAAAGAGATGTTTTCTCTGATTGATGGTTATTTATTTAATAGCCAGCTCGCAGAGAAGGTGTTTGAGCAAAATGGTCTTAGACCAACCAATAGAATGATAGCGTCTATATCTAATCGCTCCATTAGGCTACATCAACGCATGAATATATCACATGAAAAGATTAGAATTGCTTATATTGGTCCAGATGAAGAATATAAAGGATATTTTGATTTTATTGACTTTGCTGGGACTTTAGATCGAGGGTCCTATGAAGTGGCAACTTATGGTCACTTTCCAAATGAAGAGTGCCCTTCATTCATTGAACAAAAAGGATATTTTACCAAGGAAACGATCGATAGTGTTTATGGAAATATTGATATTCTAATTGTACCAAGTAAATGGAAAGAAACTTTTGGGTTGATAACAATGGAAGCAATATCCTACGGAGTAAATGTTTTTGTGAGTGAAAATGTTGGGTCAAAAGACTTGCTTCCAGAATCACATGTTTTTAAAGACAAAGAAGATTTGTTGACTAAAATCGTAAATAATGAATTGAGGCAAATTCCACTTAAAACGATGGAGGAACATGTAGAAGAAGTGGTCAGTTATTATGAAAGAGTGAAAAATGGTAATTGAGAAAATAATAAAAAGAGTTACAGGGAAGGAAGTCGTCATTGATTCGGATGTTCCTTTATCATACATAATACAAAGAGGATTGAAATATAGTATTGGCTTATTTCGTGGGGCTATACGTGGAATTGGTTTTGGTCATAAAGGAAATCGCTTATTCATTGGACGGAGAGTTTCTTTCTTAGCAAAGCGTAAATTATTTGTTGGAAACAATGTTCGAATTGGGGAGTTCGTATCAATAGATGCATTATCCAAAAATGGCATTCATTTTGAAGATAATGTAAAAATTGGTGCTTATTCGCAAATTTTGGGAACCGGTTCAATAAAAAATATGGGCGTTGGACTGAAAATTGGGGCAAATTCATCATTTTCTGAATATAGTTTATTCGGTTCGGCAGGTGGCATTACTATTGGCAAAGATGTAATTGCTGGACAAAATGTTCGCTTTCATGCAGAGAATCATAACTATGAAGATCTAAATAGAAGAATTAGAGAACAAGGTGTTAATCGTAGAGGTATCTCAGTAGGTGATGACTGTTGGATTGGTGCTGGAGCAGTTTTTCTTGATGGGTCTTCAATTGGCTCAGGATGTGTTGTAGCAGCGAATGCTGTCGTCACTAAGCAGTTTCCAGATAACGTTATTATAGGTGGAGTCCCAGCTAGGATACTGACCTATAGATAGTGTTTAACTATTGGTGAAAGGAAGAAAAATTATGCCTACATTTAGTGTAGTTGTTCCTGTTTATAATGTAGAGAATTATTTATCTCAATGTTTAGAGACTCTTGTAAATCAGTCTTTTAAAGATTTTGAACTTATCTTGGTAAACGATGGTTCTACTGATACATCTGGAAATCTTTGTGAAGAATGGAAGAAAAAAGATCATCGTATAAAAGTAATACATAAATCCAATGAAGGTCTTGGTTTTGCCCGTAACACAGGAATTGAAAATTGTACAGGAGAGTATATTGTCTTTGTTGATTCGGATGATTATGTCTCGTATGAGATGCTTGCAATTTATAATACGTACTTACAACGTTTTAATGCAGACGTGATTTATAGTGAAAATTTTTATCGAGTGGACAATAAAGGAAATATTTTAGAACCACTTAATCAGAGATTAGATTCTTTTTTTTATAAAAACGATTCAATTTTAACAGATCTTTTACCAGATGTAATATCGTCACCACCAGAATTTATTGGAGATGGGAAGATAGGTGTTTCAGTTTGGAAAGGGGTATATAAATGTTCTTTGTTTAAGGAAAAAGGCTTATTATTTCATTCAGAACGAGAATTCATTTCAGAAGATGCTATTTTTCAAATTGATTGCTTAAAATTAGCAACATCTGCTCTTGTTATCCCAGATATTTTATACTACTATCGTGAAAACTTTGGTTCTTTAAGTATGAAGTATAAGGAAGATCGGTTTGAGTTGGATAAAATCTTGTATAATGGGCAATTAAAAAGAGTTCAGGGCTTACCTAATCAAGAGATTTTGGAAGAAAGAATCGAGAGAATTTTAATTGCTAATATTCGTTTATGTATTTTTCAGGAATCCTTATATAAAAGTTTTAGAATTCATAAACGCTTGCAAAAAATTAGACAGATTTGTAAGGATCCAGTCTCAAAAACAGTTTTACATCACTATCCAATCCATCGTTTACCTTTTCCTAAACGTTTGATTTGCGTATTAGCTAAGTATAATATGTCATTGCTACTTTTAGTTTTAACATTATTAAAATATCGGAATCGGAGTGTATAGCTTATATGGGGATTAATGTAGAAAAATTAAAACGTTCTCTAAAAAATAGAACTTTTATTCCCGTCATTGTTCATGCCTTACGGAATCGTTGGCCTCTTTGGTGGATTCGAAGTAAAGCTATTCGAGAAGTACAATTGGAAGATCGTGCTTACAGAATATTGAAAAGGAAGTATGGTTCTTTGGTTCCAAATTCTTATGATGAATCCCCTTTATCAGAAGTAATACCCAAGCAAATTTGGATATGTTGGCTTCAAGGTATGGAGAAAGCACCAGAATTGGTAAAATCATGTTATAGATCACTGAAAAAGCAATTTCCTGAATATATTATTACGGTCATTTCTTCAGAAAATATCTCCGAATATATAGAAATACCTGATGTTATTTATAAGAAGTGGGAAAATGGTGTGATTGGGAATGCACATTTCTCTGACATTCTTCGAGTTGAACTACTACGTAAGTTCGGAGGAATCTGGATCGATTCTACGGTATATTGTACAGGTACTCCTACCTTACAGGTAATTGAGAAAAGTCCATTTTTTATGTATAAAAGTTTATCTTCAGTTGAGGAAAGGATTTCTTCTTCTAATTGGTTGATTGCTTCTATTCCAAATCATCCATTTATGGTTACGATTAGTGAACTATTGAGGGTCTATTGGACAAAAGAAAATGTGGCTATTCACTATTATTTATTTCATATTCTTTTTACAATTATCGTTGAATCTTTTCCAGATTTATGGGAGTCAGTTCCGACTTATACGAATGCAGCACCACATATAATGGTTGATGAATTGAATAATGATTTTTCTAAAGAACGTTATCAACAATTGTGTAAAATTTCGGATTTTCATAAGTTAAATTATAAAAAAGATTATAGTACTGAATCGGGTACTTTATATCATTATTTGTTAAATCAATAGAGGGAAGAACTTTGCCAAGTTTAAAAAGAAACATTATTTACAATGTGTTGTATCAAGTTTTAGCTGTGATTGTGCCGTTTATTACTTCACCTTATCTGGCGCGTGTGTTAGGAGCTAGTCAAATAGGGGTCTATTCTTATACTTATTCTGTTGCGTTTTACTTTATGATTTTATCTATGTTAGGAATTTCCAATTATGGGAATCGAACGATAGCGCAAGTCAGAACTAATAGGTACCTTTTAAATCACGAGTTTTCAAATATCTATGCGATTCAGTTAACTTGTTCTGTAGTGATGACGATTTCGTATTTGATTTATGTTTCATTGTTTGCAAAGAGTTTTCAGATTGTGGCCTATATTCAAGTATTACACATCCTGTCTTATGCAACAGATGTTAGTTGGTTTTTCTATGGTCTTGAAGAGTTTCGTATTACAGTTTCTAGAAATTCATTTGTAAAATTATTGACTTTAATCTCTATCTTTACGCTGGTTAAAAGTTCTAATGATATCTATTTATACACCTTCATTATGGCTGGTAGTACACTACTTGGACAGTTGATTACATGGCCATTTTTGTTAAAACAAGTGACTCTTGTACGCCCTAATCTTAGAAAAATAAGAAGGCACATGAAGCCTATTATCATTTTGTTTTTCCCTGTTTTAGCGATTAGTATTTTTTCATTTCTGGATAAAATAATGCTTGGAATGTACAGTAGTATGAAGGAAACAGCTTTTTATGAGAATTCAGATAAGATTGTCAGCATACCAAAAGCATTGATTCAAGCTTTTGGAGCAGTTATGTTACCTCGAACAGTACATCTCTTGAGTATAGGTGAGGAACAAAAGAGTTTAGAATATGTTGATAAAACGATGTGGGTTGTTTTGGTAATCACGATGGGGTGTGCATTTGGTTTAGCTGGAGTTTCTACAACATTTGCTCCAGTTTATTGGGGCGAAGAATTTAGAGCCAGTAGCCAAATTATTGCTGGAATGACACCTGCGTTAGTATTTTCAGCTTTTGGCAATGTCATTCGGACCCAGTTTTTAATCCCACGAAGTTTTGATAAGGAATACACGGTATCTTTGGTTTATGGTGCAGTTATTAATATTGTGATTAATATTTTATTAATTCCTAGAATTGGAGCGATGGGAGCTGTCGTTGGAACGATTGTTGCTGAAATGGTTTTGTGTGTTTATCAAACTTGGATCGCAAGAAAGTATTTGCACATTCGAGAGTATTTGTTGAATGCAGGAGTACTGTTTATGATTGGTATGGTGATGTATGCAGTTTTGGTATACATTTCTCGTGAATTACCCGTAACAATGGGAGCTCTTTTCATTGAAATCATGGTTGGAATATTAATTTATTTGAGCTTATTGATTCTATATATCTTTTTCTCAAAAAATCAAGTAATTGTTGATTTAAGAAACACTACCTTAAAACGTATTCATCTAGATAAAAGGAAATAATTGTGAAGGTTAAATTTAATCCAATTGCGATACTATATATATTGCTGGTTTACTTAGAGTTAGCTACAGATAGGCAACAATTGTTTTTAGTAACATACATGACAAAATACTATATAGGTATTTTAATTGTTTTTTTGTTCATGTTCTTGTTAGTAGTTCGTGGAAAGGTTATTTCTGTAAACAAAAAAATTGTGTATCTTGCAAAAATAATAGCGATGCCTACGGTTGCGGTTTTTCTGTATTCGGTTTTTCTTAATGCTATCAACCCAGTTCCGTTTAATGGCTACTTCAGTAGGCTATCAAGTACAACTATATTTGATTTACTGGCAATCTTTCAAGCATTGATTGTTTTTCAATACTTTGGACAAAAAGCAGTTGACTATACTTTTATATCAGTAACATTCAGTTATTTAACTAGTATTATAGTTGCTTTTAAAGAAGGTGGGTTCAGCCAGTTTATCCAAATGATAACAGATTCTGGATTTAATGGATCGGTGCTTGAGATGCATGAGCTAGCACCAATTGCTGCACTCTTTATACTATATTACCTGTATCGATATTTTTTCAAAGAGGTTTCGTTTCTATTTGTTTTCTATAGAATTCTCATAGGGATTATCATTATTTTTTTAAGTATGAAACGAATCGTTCTTTTAAGTATTCTGATGATGATTCCGATATTTTTGTTGATTTATTGGTATTACCAGCGAAAAAGAAGAGTTGGAAATGAGCGGAAAATCTTAAGTTTATTAAATATTATTTCAATCACATTTATTTTGGGTATTCTCTTTTATGTTTATATTATTAAATCCAGTATGATTTATACCTTTATTCAAAAAAACAACATCAATTCAATGGCCAGAACAGATCTATGGAAAGGAATTGAGGGGACATATGAATTCGGTATTGCTTTTGTGGGTAGAGGAATTGGATTTGTTTCAAAATGGATGGATAATTATTGGATGACATTAAATATTAATGGTTTGACAGGATCTATGGGGATTCATAATGATATTTTGAAGTACTACATTGAGTTAGGATTTTTAGGATTATGTGCATATTTCTATACCCTCCTTTACTGGAATGCAAAACGCATATTTTTAAGAATTGGTCATAAAGAAACCTTCATTTATTTTGTATTAACACTGTTCCAGATGTTGATTTGGTTTACAGATAATATTTCAATTTATCATAATTTCTTATGGATAATGTATTTATTGTTCTTCTCATTGATTGGTTCGAAAAAGAAATTAAATAATACGGACTTGTAATCTTATAGTTCGATGCTAATTTTGATTTACTAACAAAATTATTAAGCTTAACAACGAAATGAAATAATATGAAATTTTACATAAATAATTTATTAAAAAAAATTTTTTCTTTCCCGTTGAATCTCTTACCCGTTCAACCGAACAAGATTATTTTTGATAATTTCGGTGGTAGAGGAGTTGGAGATAATCCTAAGTACATACTAGAGGAACTTGCTTGTCGAAAAAGTGATTTAGATCTTGTATGGGTAGCAAAAGATCCAGCAATTCCTGTTCCTAGAGGTGTTCGAGTAGTTAAATACGGTAGTTTGAATTCTTTCTATGAGTGGTCTACAGCGAAAGTGTGGGTTGATAATATCCGCAATTCAGATCGACCTTGGAAGCGAAAAGAGCAGATATATCTTCAGACCTGGCATGGATCAGATGGAGTCAAGCTGATTGAAAAAAGTGTTGCGAAAAACCTTAAGAAAACATATCTTAGGATGGCAAAGTATGATGGAAAGATCACAGATGCCATTGTATCTAGTCGCCATTTTCAAACAATAGGTATGAAAACTAATTTTTGGTTAGCTGATAATGTGGAATTTTTGGAGTTTGGTTTACCTCGGAATGATGTTTTTTTTCAAGAAGAAAAAATCAAAACCGCAAATCGGGAAGTTAGAAAATTATATGGTATTGGCTTTGATGAACTAGTGGTTTTGTATATGCCCACATTTAGAGATGATGGCTCGATTGATGCTTATAATCTAGATTATCAAAAGATCATACGTGCTTTTCAAAACAAATACCAGAAAAATGTGAAAATTTTGGTTCGGCTTCATCCAAATGTTGATTCTAGTTTTATGAATTTACAGGATAAAAACTGTATAAATGTTTCAACATACTCAAATGCTCAGGATTTGATGATGAGTGCGGATGTAATGGTGACAGATTTTTCATCATCATCCATCGATTTTATGTTGCTGAATCGTCCGGTACTTCTGTATTTACCGGATTATCGGAAATATGTGAATGATCGTCCGTTGGATGAGAACTTTGATAAACTACCATTTCCTAGGGCATATAATAACAAAGAGTTGTCGGAAATCATTAAAACGTTTGATAGCAGTCAGTATAACGAAATGGTTCGCCTGTATGAGTTAGAAGATGTTTGTTTTGATAGTGGCAATGCATCTGAACAGTGTGCAAATTGGATTGAAAAACAAATAAGAACAACATAATTGTAAATTGAGACATTTATATTTTATTGAATTTTGAATAAGGAGACTTTATCAATGAAACGAGTTATTACATACGGAACATTTGATTTATTGCATTATGGCCACATCAATCTCTTGAAACGTGCTAAACAATTAGGTGATTATTTGATTGTAGTTGTTTCAAGTGATGAATTTAATTTGAAAGAGAAAAATAAAGTTTGTTACTTCAATTATGAACACCGTAAAAATCTAGTTGAGGCGATCCGCTATGTTGATCTTGTAATTCCTGAAACGAGTTGGGAGCAGAAAAAATCAGATGTAAAGGAGTATCATATTGATACTTTTGTAATGGGGGATGACTGGAAAGGTAAGTTTGATTATCTTAAAGAAGAAGGTGTTGAAGTTGTTTATTTACCACGAACAAAAGAAATTTCAACAACTAAAATAAAAGAAGATTTATCATAGTGATAGAAATATATTTATCAATTGATAAAAAGTTGAAATTATTTTGTTAAGAAAGATAAGAATGCTCTTTGTCAACTGTAGTTGGTTGATGAAAAGTTATAACCTGGAGAGGATCAACTTGGTTCTCTCCTTTTTGATGTTCAAAGCGATGAGAATCCTAGTTTTGAAGTTGTCAAAGTTCCGGAAGCCAGAAGCATTTCGCTTTATTACCTTGATGATGTTATTAGTAGCTTCTAGTTTTGCATTTGAGTAGGGCGGTTCCATCGCGTTCATGATCTTTTCCGTAACTTTCAAAAAGTTCTTAAAAAGAGTTTGAAAAATAGGATTTACACAGGAAATTGTTTCTTCGATCAGATAAAAGAAATGGTCAGTTTGTTTCTCTTGAAAATGAAATAGTAAGAGTTGAGAGAGGTCATAGTGCTCTCTAAGTTCTTGAGAGTATGCAAGAAGGTTTTCGAGAATCTCTTTATTGGTCAAGTGTGAGCAAAAAGTCGGGTGATAAAATCGTTTATCGCTAAGTTTACGGTTATCCTGTGAATGAGTTTCCAGTAACGTTTCAATGCCTTATATTTGTGCGATTTTCTATCAAAACGATTCATGATTTGGATGCGAAGACGGTTCATAGCACGACTGAGATGTTGGACAATGTGAAAGCGGTCGAGAATGATTTAAGCGTTTGAAAAAATTTTCTGGCAATATCGTAGTAGGGACTAAACATGTCTATGGTAATGACTTTCACGCGACGTCTCACCTGTCTAGAATAACGAAGAAAATGATTGCGAATGGTCACTTTAGTGCGCCCATCCAGGATAGCTACGATCTTTCTGGAATCAAAATCCTGTGCAATGAAGCTCATCTTACCTTTCTTGAAGATGTAATCATCCCAAGACATGTGAGTTGGAAGAAAAGATAAATCTGTCTTGAGTTTGAATTCTTTCAATTTACGAATGACCGTCGAAGTAGAGACAAATAAACTTTATGCGATAGCCGTCATAGGGACTTTCTCAATTAATTTTTGAGTGATTTTCTGGTTAACGATGGTCGCGATATGGTGATTCTTTTTGACTAATGATGTTTCAGAGATAGCCATTTTCCCGCGGACTTTACAACGGAAACGACGTTTTCTCAATCGGATGAGTGTCTTATAGCCTGCACACTCTAGATAGGGGATTTTAGATTCTTTTTGGAAGTCATATTTAGCCATTTGTCCTAGGCAGCGAGAGCATATGAGTGCAGGATAATCTAGCTTAGCGATAACTTCTTTATGTGTTCCAGCATCAAGATAATCCAAGATTATGATATTCTTGTCTTTAATTCCGAGTAACTTTGTGATAAAATTTAATTGTTCCATAAGATTCTTTCTAATGATGGTTTAGTCACTTTTCATTATAGGTCTTATGGGACTTTTTTTACAACAAAATAGGATCCATAATTCCTATGATGGTTTTACCCACTACATAAATCATAGAGCCTCTTTTTTCTACCATTTGTCAAGTATAATACGGTTTCTGACTCAACATTATTTCTGATAGAGTATAAAGGGAATTTTTTTGAGAAATAGTGCAAGCCATTTTTTCTGACATTTGAGCATATAAAAACGACACCTTATCTGGTATTTTTTGAAATAAGATGTTAGAATTATAAAGCATAGATGACTTTAATGACTTTGGGTTAAAGTATAGTCGTAAAGTTTATTATGCATTATAAGATAATACACTGTCCTAATAAGGCGATGTATAGAGGCAATAGTATGTGGCTTAGTTGAAGTTGTTTGCGATTGTCTTTTTCGTTTCTCATAAAAGCGTTGATTTGATCAGCAGACTTAAAGCGACGAATGTCTCCTAATTCGCCAATAACGCTTGTAGCCATTGTTTCTGGGATACCAGGAATAGAGAGAAGAATTTCATATTCAGGTAGAGGTTTAGCTAACTCTATCAACTGTTCTAAAACTTGTTCCCGACGGTTTGTCAACCTTATAAGTTCCTGTGCATTATACTTAACCTCTTCTATCATAGGAGAGGTTTTTGAAATGGCAGAATAAGATTGCTTTGCCAGTCCAACTAACTTCTCAGCTAAGTTACCTCCTCTGTTTCTGAAATACGTTTAGAGGTTGACTGGCGAAAAGTCTCTTTCAACTCAACTTCTGATAATTCTAGCACCCAATGCTTGGTTGGATAGATGGAAACAAGATTCCAATATTGCTCACCTGTAGGAGTAGATAGTAGATTTTCGATTTCTGGGAAGGCGACTTGAAGAACTTTGTGGAGCCTATTCCTCGTCCTTACGATGTCCTCTGTCAGATTTTGGTAGAACCGACTAAGATCATGCAAGTTTTGATAGACTTTTTCTTGAACATAAGTTGGCTTACGGTTTAAAACGAATTGTGACGAAACTAGTTTCTCTGCATAAATCTTATTGGTTTTCCAAACTCGTAATCCATCAAGTTGCTTCTTAGCTTCCAAAGGATTAAGACGTATATAGTCATAACTGTTTTCTTCTAGAAAAGCTTGGAGTCGGCGAGAGTAGACATCAGTAGCTTCGAACATAATTTCAGGGTTACTCACGGTCTTTAGATCCTTCAGTAGATGAGGAAATCCGATAATGTCATTAGGCATAGTATATCCATGAACCCTTTCACCATTCACAAGAATAGCGACTTCTGAACTTGCTTTACTCACGTCAATACCAAAAACTACTCGCGTGATATTACCTCTTAGTCTTGTATGATTCCTTGCTTTAGTGATGCCATTTTCAATACTCGACGTTTTTCGTTCCACATACTTTGATAACATTCTTCCTAAAACAGGTGTCTTGTCAGTTTTAGTTACGACGTCTAGCGCCAAAAGAAGGCACGACTTAATTTAGTATCAGTTTTTCCTAGCATGGTATTGGTAAGCGTTTTCTAAAAGGGTTATAGTAGGGATAAGTTAGTCAAGGAGGTGCTTTATGACCATTAAGGTGAGTGCATCAGATATGGATGGAACATTTTTAGACGATAAAGGGAGCTATGATAAGGAGCGTTTTAGTCAGATTTTGGATGCCATGGCTGCGCGTGATAGGCACTTTGTCGATGCATCAGGTAATAGCATGAGTCGCCTTAAACCTATGTTTGCGGAGACTTTTGACCGCCTGCATTTTGTATCCGAAAATGGTGGTCAGGTGGTTATCTATGGCAATCTTCTGTGTCAGGAGTTTATGGCATCAAATGATGTTGAAAACTTGCTAAGCTATTTTAATTATGATTTGTTAGATAAACCGACTATATTTAATGGTGCTAAATCTGCTTATATGCTATCAGGAACGAAACTACATTTTGGTAAAGAGATGATAACAGAAGAAGAGCAAGCCGCTATGGAAGCATCCATTCAACGTTTGAATGGGCTGGAGGATTTAGATGATGATTTCATCAAAATTACCATGTTGCTGAGTCCTGAAGAGGCTAATCAGGTTTCGCAAGCCTTTAATCGTGATTTTGATGGTAATCTTGTCGCTGTTCCAAGCGGTTTTGGTGCTATTGACTTCATTCAAAAAGGCATGCACAAGGCTTGGGGGCTTAAGCAGCTTCTTAACCATTGGGACTTGAATGAGGCAAATATTATGGCTTTTGGTGATGGTGACAATGATATTGAGCTCCTGCGTATGACTAGTCATTCTTATGCGATGGAAAATGCCAGCCCTGCTCTTTTGCAAGTGGCAGACCAAGTAGCACCGCATCATAAGGATCAAGGTGTCTTGACTATTTTAGAAGATTATTTAGGTTTATATTAAAAAAGGGTGGTAAAGTAATGAAATTATATTTAACGTGACATGGTGAGACATTATTTAATACACTCAATCGGATTCAAGGTTGGTGTGATTCCCCTTTGACTGAAAAAGGTCAGGACCAAGCTCGGCAGGTGCGTGCTTATTTTGAAAAACATGATATGACTTTTGATCAGTATTACTGCACGACTACTGAAAGGGCTTCTGATACCATTGAACTGGCCACTGGACAGACTGATTATCAACGTGTTAAGGGGCTTAAAGAAATGCACTTCGGTATTTTTGAGGGTCAACCGGAGTATCTTCATCCCAAGACATCTGTTGCGGGGCATTTTGGGGACCACTATGCCCAGTTTGGTGGGTAAAGTCAAGATCAGTTTGTAGAACGAGTGGTTGCGAGTGCTAAGGAAATCGTTGAAAGGCATCCTGAACAATCTATTTTGGCTGTTAGTCACGCAGGAGCTTTGATGACTTTTCTCCATGCTGTAGATCCGGAGCGTGCCTTTCAGTCTTGTCCAGGCAATTGCGCCATCTTAGTCTTTGATTACGATGGATCGAACTTTCACTTTGTCAAACTGATTGATCCTTTAACGGATCAAGAGTTCGTGGAGTTTTAGTGTCTTTCTATGATCAAAGATAGTAATAAATCCTTTCTTAGTGTATAATGGAAGGGAATTTTAAATTTTGGAGTGCCTATGAAGTTTACAAAGAATCAGTTCATTTGGTTGGTTGTGCTGTTTTTCAGCTGTTTCTTGATATATACCTATTGGGAAACAGTTGTTTCGATTTGTAACAAGATATTTGTTGCCAGTCAGCCCTTCTTATTTGGAGCGGGAATTGCCTTTGTGGTCAATATCCTAATGTCTTTTTACGAAAAAATACTGATCAAGTTTATACCATTTGGTTTTATCACTAAAATTAAACGTCCCGTTTCCCTGCTCTTGGCTTTTGCAACTATCGGATTGATCTTTACTTGGGTAGTATTCACTGTCCTTCCTGATTTGATTGACAGTATCAACACCTTGATTAGTCAAGACCGCTCAGCTATTAATAATTTGATTAATTGGTTGCTTAAGAATAAATCTTTGCAGAAGATCATTCAAGACCTGGGTGGTGTGACACAGGTTAGAGAGCTAATCAATAGCTACAGCGCACAGTTGCTTCAACAAATTATGAATGGCTTGACGAATTTCTTGACTTCTTTGACTAGCCTACCGTCAACTTTGATTAATCTTTTTATCAGTATTGTCTTTTCTTGCTATGTCTTGGTTGGGAAGGAGAAACTTGGTAGTCAGGTTAATCGCTTAGTCGATGTTTATTTGGGTCGTTATGGTAAGACTTTCCACTATGTGGTTGCAATTCTCAATAATCGTTTCCACAATTTCTTTGTCTATCAGTCGATTGAAGCCTGCATTTTGGGAACCTTATGTTATATTGGGATGCGTATCTTTAATTTTCCTTACGCTGCGACCATTTCTATTCTGATTGGCTTTTCAGCAATGATACCAGTTTTGGGTGCCTATATTGGTGTTACTATTGGTACCATTTTGATTATGACTCATTCCGTGACCTTGGCACTTTTATTTGTCGCCTACGTGGTTATTTTGCAACAGTTTGAAGGGAATCTCATCTATCCTTATGTAGTTGGTGGTTCTACCGGACTTCCAGTCGTTTGGGTTATCTTGGCTATTACCATAGGGTCTGCCTTAGGGGGAATCCTGGGTATGCTGGTTTCCGTTCCAGTAGCCGCAACCCTTTATCAGATTGTTAAGGATAATGTGGTTACACGAGAAAAAGCCAAAGCAGTTGCTTCTTTAGAAAATAGTGATTAATTCAACAGACTTCGGTCTGTTTTTTCGTGTTATAGTATCGGATTTCAATAATATAGTATAAGTGTAATCGATTTCTAAGTGTCATACTATGAGTAACTTGAACAATGAAAGTTGACAAAAGATGACTTATACATTTCTGAAATAATTTCTCTGGAGTGGAGCAACAGCTACCAACCAGTTCGAATGTTGCTTATAACTTAGATGGCAAAGGATTGTCTGTGCAAGATGTGACTCCCAAAGGTGGTGTCCCTTTTGAAGCCTTTGACTACTGAAGAAGCAACACCAGCTAATCTAAATCTTGAAGGTATAGATTTCTATCACCGCTATAAAGAGGATATTGCGCTATTTGAAGAGCTGGGCTTCAAGGTCTTTCGCATATCGATTGCTTGGTCTCGTATTTTCCCGAACGGTGATGATGCTGAGCCAAATGAAGCAGGGTAGTCTTCTACAATAAGGTTTTTAACGAATTGGCTAAGTATAATATCGAACCTCTGGTCACCTTGTCTCACTATGAAACGCCACTAAACCTGGCACGTGAGTACAACGGATGGACTAATCGTAAAATAATTGGATTTTATGAGAATTATGTTCGTACAGTCTTTAAACACTATAAAGATAAGGTCAAATATTGGTTGACCTTTAATGAAGTGAACTCTGTTCTACATGCACCGTTTATGTCAGGTGGTATGGGAACTCCTATGGAAGGGCTATCTAAACAAGAACTCTACCAAGCTGTTCACCACGAGTTGGTCGGTTCAGCTTCAATAACTAAGATTGGCCATGAAATTAAGCCTGAGTTTAAAATCGGTTGTATGGTTCTTGCCATGCCTGCGTACGGGATGACAGCTACTCCGTTGGACCAGTTGGCAGTTCCTGAGTTTGAAAATCAAAACTATCTCTTCTCTGATATTCATGCACGTGGAAAATATCCGAACTATATTAAATATTACTTCAAAGATAATGGTATTGAAATACAATTTTCCCCTGGCGACGATGAAATCTTAAAGAATACCGTTAATTTTATTTCATTCTCTTATGCTATGTCTGAAGCAACAGCACACAACCCAGAAGACTATAAGGTTGGTAAAGGCAACATCTTAGGTGGTGTCGAAAATCCATACCTTGAGAAATCTGAATGGGGCTGGGCTATTGATCCAATTGGACTTCGTTTGGTTTTAGATGACTTTTATGATCGTTATCAATTGCCATTGTTTATTGTCGAAAATGGTCCTGATGGTCCGACAGTTGAGGATGATTATCGTATGATTACTTTCAAAAACACTTGATTCAAGTTGGTGAAGCTCTTCAAGATGGAGTAGAACTTTTGGGCTACACGTCTTGGGGACCAATTGATTTGGTTTCAGCCTCGAATGCAGAACATAGTAAACGTTATGGTTTCATCTACGTTGATCGAAATGATGATGGTAGTGGTAGCTTGGCACGTTATAAGAAAAATTCATTTGCTTGGTATAAGTCTGTTATCGAAAGTAATGGTGCCGCCCTTTGTAAATAGAAAATTGTGATGAATCCCGCACATGCCTGCAACTCATATTTAGTATTTTGATACAATATTTATTAATAAAGATTCCAGCTATTTGAATAAAGTTATAGTATTATGATACTATAACTTTTAAGAGGATTAATTCACTATAACTTACACATTTTTTAAAAAAGTGGTAGAATAAAAGTGTGAAAACGTTCTTATATTTTCTGAAGAAGTAGCTAGACTATTTCTTTGCTTTTCCTATTCAGATGGAGGTAATGTTCATGAATAATTTGAAAAAAGTTCTTTTAGCTGGTATTGGTTTGACTGCTATGACAGTAGATAAGGCTGATAGTTTTGTCCAAGAATTGGTTGAAAAGGGCCGTTTGACTGTCGAAGAAGGTAAGGAATTAGAACAAGAGCTAAAACGTCAAAGTAAAGAAGGGTCTCAAGAATTTTTAGCTAAACTTGACGCTAAGAAAATTTCAGTTGAGTATGCGACTAAAGATGATGTGAGACGTCTTGAAGAAAAACTTGATGCTTTGCTCAGTCAGAATAAATAAAATGTAAGGGGACTAAAATGGCAAGTAAACGATTGAGACATGTGTTGAAGGTTTTCTCGTCAGTTGGTCTCCTTTCTTATCGTGAAAAACACCTTCCTCAAGACCAACAAACAACACCTGTCAAGCTCCGTCAAGCTTTCGAGCAATTGGGACCAAGTTTTGTTAAAATTGGGCAAATTCTATCGACACGCTCGGATCTTTTGCCAGAGGCCTATATCCGAGAATTATCAAAACTCCAAAGTAGTGTTCCTCCATTGAATAAAGAGGAGGTCATGACTGCCATTAGGCAAGAATTGCCAACTGATCTTTCTGAGGTTTTCGTCGATTTTTCTAAAGAGCCTCTGGCCTCTGGGTCTGTCGCTCAGACCCATCGAGCAAGGTTGTTGTCTGGTCAGGAAGTGATTATAAAAATTCAGAGACCAGGTATTGATGATATCGTAAAGGAAGATATCCAGCTTCTTATTAAGCTTGCACGGCATATACCCAAGCATTTTATCTCCATGGTCGATGTTCAAGAGGTCTTGGAAAATCTGCGTGAAACCCTAATCAAGGAACTTGATTTCAGGAATGAAGCAGAGGCCATGAAACGTTTTAGGGCTAACAATAAGAGAGTGGTTTGTCTGGGTGTTCCAGAGGTTTATGATGAATTCACGACACCTCATCTCATAGTCGAAGAGTACATCAATGGGATTCCGCTTAATCATTATAGTCAACTGCTTGAAGCTGGTTATGACTTGGAAGATGTAGGCAAGAAGCTTATGCTGTCGTTTATCAAGCAAGTCTTCAAAGATGGTTATTTTCATGGCGATCCTCATCCTGGAAATCTGTTGGTACGCGATGGCAAGATTTATTTCATTGATTTTGGAATTATGGGTGAGTTGGAAGTGGGGATGCGTTCGTCCTTAAATGATATCCTATATAGTTTTACCGCACAAGATGTTGACGGCATGACCAAGGCAATCCTATCAATCACCCAGTTTGATAATGGTCTAAATAGTGCAGTTCTAAGTCAGGATGTGGAGCAGATGCTGGGCCGTTATTCTGGTGTAGACATAGGAAGTTTGTCGATGACAGATTTGCTTGAAGATTTGCTGACTGTTTTCCAGAAGAATCATCTTAAAGCCCCTTCTCAAATCACTATTTTGGAGAAGGCTTCGCTTGAAATTGAAGGTATTTTTCGATAATTTGCACCAAATATTGATCTTATGACCCTGGCCAAGGATTACTTCCTAGAGAATATGGGGCCGGATATGCTTAAGCAGGCCTTAAATAAAGAGACTATCTTGATTGAGCTCTTTTACCTGCTTCGCAATGGGAAAAATATTCCACGCCATCTTCATCAGCTTTTGGAGCAGATTTTAAACGGACGAATCGTGCTTAACCATGATTTTATTAACTTTTCAGGTAGGGTTAAAGTCTTTGAGAAAGTTTTAAATAACATGGTTTTAGCCTTGCTGACATTAGCATTTCTTCTGTCTGGTGCTCTTTTGTCCAATAAATCAGATTTTCAAAATCTTGCTTGGCTTTTTCTTGGACTTGGAACTGTCCTAGCTTTAGTTACTGTAGGTCGTATAATATTTAAGAAAAAAGGATAAGGTATGATTGAAACAACTAGGCCTGAGCTTGTGGCCTATCAAAAAGAGCGTTTAGCTAAATTGTAAGTGAAAATCAAAAGTTAGACAAGGGCCAAATTGTTTTTGCAGGGGACTCCATCACGGAGTTTTTTGCATTGAAAAAGTACTTAGGTCGATACTTCCCTTTGGTTAACCGCGGAGTTGCAGGAATAGACTCGGTTTGGCTTTTAGAACACCTTAAAGAGCAAATTTTAGATTTGGAACCCAGTAAATTGGTTATCTTGATTGGAATTAATGACATTGGACGAGGTTACCCCGTTCAAGATGTTGTCAATCGTATTTCCGATATTATCATGACAATTCGACAAGAATCTCTATATACAGAAATCTATTTGCTAAGTATCTTTCCTGTCAGTGAAAGATTGGAACATGCCTCGAATGTTAAAATTCGAAACAATGCTACTGTAGGTGAACTTAATCAACAACTAGCAGTCCTACCTGGTGTGACTTATGTTGATTTGTTTGATTACCTTACAGATGCTCAAGGACAGTTAAATACCAACTACACAACTGATGGTTTGCACTTGAATCCACAAGCTTATCAGGTCATAGCAGAACCAATTATAAAGGAGATTTTAGAATGAAGGTAGGCTTAGTCCTCGAAGGCGGTGGTATGCGTGGCTTATACACAGCTGGAGTTTTAGACGCTTTTTTAGAAGCAGGGATTAAGGTGGATGGTGTTGTTTCGGTATCTGCTGGAGCGCTTTTCGGTGTCAATTATCTCTCTAACCAACCCAAAAGAGCTCTTCGCTATAACAAGCGATTCATGGGAGACCGTCGTTACATGAGTTTTTGGTCATGGTTGACAACCGGTAACTTCGTTAATAAGGAGTTCTCCTATTATAAGGTTCCTATGGAGTTAGATGTTTTTGATCAGGACGCTTTTGCTGAGTCGGGTGTTCCCTTCTATGTGGTCGCTACAGATATTAATACGGGAAAACCAGACTATATTAAGATTGATCATGTTTTTGAGCAGATGGAAGCCCTTCGTGCCAGTTCTGCCCTACCTCTGGTTTCTGAAATAGTCGAGTACAAGGGCAAACGCTACATGGATGGTGGTCTGGCTGATAGTCTTCCTATTGATTTCATGGAAAATATGGGATTTGACAAACTTATTGTAGTTTTGACACGTCCTAAGGGTTATCGAAAACATCCTTCTAAAACTAGCAAGCGCTTCTACAAACTCTTTTACCGCAAGTATCCTGAATTTGTTGAGGTTGCTTCAAATCGACATATTCACTACAATAAGAGCATTGAGAAGATTGAGACCTTGGAAAAATCTGGAAAAGTCTATGCCATTCGTCCAGAGCATGCGCTTGAAGTTGGTAGATTGGAAAAGAACCCAGAAAAGTTCGAAGCCATTTATCAAGAAGGATTGAAACAAATGCGTAATGATATGACCAATCTCAAAATATTTCTTGGAGATAACTAAAAGTGTGCTTTTCTGAGCACGTTTTTCTTAGTTATTCATTTATCGTGCTTGACGACGTTCGTTGAATTTTTGATGTCGCTTTTTTTCATTGTTGAAAATCAGGTAGATAACGTAAATTGGTAACAGGAGGAAGCAGAACAAAGCAAAATTTTTCATAGATGTTTTATGATTACTTGTCTGTTTATTCTTTTGATCAAAAGAATAAAGGAAGAAGCCAGCTTTAGTATCTTTGACTGAGGTTGGTTTGATATTAGGCGATACTGTTTTCAGGCCGTTATCAATGACGATTTGGTCATCTTTTACAGAGATTTTTGGTTCTTGGCCTTTTTTGACTGTGGCGTAGACATCATTTTCGACATTATATTTTTTACCAGCGATCTCTTGTTCACCTTTGCTAAGGACTTTCTTGTAAGAGAAATCTTTATACATTTTCTCAACCAGAGCATTACCAAAGGTATGGCGGATTTCTTCACCAGTTTGATCTGACCAGTCCCCTGACCCCATGATAATAGCAATCATTCGCTGATTGCCATGCTTGATGGTATCAATATAGTTGAAAGCGACTTCTGGGCTAGACCCTGTCTTCGAGCCATCTACCCCCTTGAGACCATAATCAGCACCAGGAATTGAATAGTTGTAGGTTTCAAAAGTTTCTTCGTAAGGTGTTCCCTCTTTAACAGCTACAACAGGTTTGCTAGTGTATTTAAGAATATCAGGATACTTTTTGATAAAGTTATATGTCATGATGACCAAATCACGCGCAGTCGTTTGATTGCTCTGATTGTTATCATAACGTTGAGGGCTGTAGTAACCTTTGAAGGCTACCGCAGCTGCACCTGAGGCGTTAAACCATTTGGTATTGGTCATACTTAATTCTTTGGACTTTTCATTCATCATGTCTAGCCATTTATCAGGATCATTATTGGTCAAGTAGTTGGCTAGCATCACAGTTGTAACGTTAGAGGATAGCACCGACGTCATGGTAATGAGCTCAGAAACTGTTTAGTCAACACCAACAAAAATCTTGTTGTTGGAGATTTCATAAATATCGGCAATAGCTTGGTCTGTAGGAGTAGCAGTAATAACAGTTTCTTCTGAAATTTCTCCTTTGGACATGGTTTCGAAGACCAAATACAGCGTCATAGCCTTAGACATATATTTTATATGGGTTCTGTCATAGGCGGAACCCAGTTATATACTTAATAGAAATTGCGTATCAATCAAAATTAAAAAACAAATTTAATAGTGATAAACACCTCCATTATACCGTATAAAATACTTAGTTTTCGAAATATTTTATATTTTAATACATTTTTTAGAATCTATAGTGGTTTAAAAATCACATACTTTTGATAACAAAAAAACAAGCTGATTTGCTCGTTACTCTTTATCTTTTATAGCTGTAACTTGATGGTAAATCATAAACCATGTCTCATTTCGGCGCCAGATGCTGGTATGGAAATTTCCTCCCAGTTCGTAACTAATTAATTTAGTTTTTTGACTGATGGATGTCATCTTAAACTTATCAAAGTTATTGAGAAGCGGTTGATGATTAGCAATGACGTCTTCCCGGTTCTGATGATGGCCGTTTTCATCAATCAAAAAGAAATCGGGTGCTAAGAGGTTTTCGTAGCCTGGAATCTTTGATAAGATAATCTTTTCATTCCGAATGAGTTTGCGAAGGACATTCCCATAAATTTCGTCTTCAGGAATTGCAGCAGGCTCTACATGGACATCAGTATCATAGACAGAAAAACGCTTACTGAGGATTTCTTCAATTTGTTCCGTAATGGCGTGGCTCTCGTAGACGGAGAGGTCAGGGTTCATTTCAACCACAATATCAAGGTAGATATTACTACCATAGGAACGTCCACGTTGCTTTTTAACTTTGGTAACTTTAGGAATATTCAGAATGGCTTTTTCATAGGCCTTAAGATTTCTCTCATCAAAGCCATCTGACAAGCTGAAGGTTGCTTCCATGAAGATATCATAGGCTGTCTTTAGGATGAAGAAGGTGATGATAATAGCAGTAATATAGTCTATGATGGTAAGGTTGAAGGATGCTGCGACGATGGCAATTGAAGTTCCAATAGAGGTCACGGCATCTGATAGGTTGTCCTTAGCAGCTGCGATAAGGGCACTGGATTTTAGTTTTTTTGCTAACCCTTTGTTATAGAAATAGACTGCACACATGACAATAGCAGAGAGGACTCCGACGGCAGCACCAAGAGGATCGACGACAGTTTCTTCTCTTAAAAAAATCTTTCGGACTGTTTGAATTAGGACTTGGAAGCCTACTACAAACATGATAAAGGAAGTAACTAAGCTTGATAAATCTTCAATCTTCCAATGTCCAAACCTATGATCTGAATCAGCTGGCTGACTAGCCAGCTGTAATCCAATGAGTAGGGCGACATTCCCCAAAATATCAGATAAGTTGTTAAAACCATCGGCAATCAATGAGCTGGAGTTTAAAAAATGTCCAGCAATAAGTTTGGCAATGGTAAGAAGTAAGTAGGCTGCAATACTAACGATGGGACCTCGTCTGGCTACCCTTAAATTTTCATACGTCGTCATAGATTTACCTTTTTGTTTAAATACAATAATTTATTATAGCACAAAAGAATAGTTACTTAAAGCCTGTAATACCTTGATGTTAATATGAATCGTCTTTCTTAAAATGAAAATATTGAAGAAACAGCTATCACATACTATTTTTCAGTATTTTCCGAATATTATCTACAAAATGTGGTATAATTTAGTGTGTATAACAGTCTAAAAGAGGTTTTTATGGAACATTCGACATGGCACAGGCTTCTAAAAGAGGAATTGCCTAACCATTATTTTTCAAAGATAAATCAGTTTATGGACAAGGTCTATGAAGAGGGAACAATTTATCCCCCACGAGACAAGGTATTTAATGCTTTGTTAGAGACTCCTTTTGAAGAAGTCCGGGTGGTTATCCTTGGACAGGACCCTTACCATGGTCCTAATCAGGCTCAGGGTTTGTCATTTTCAGTACCTGAGACGATTCCAGCTCCACCTTCTTTGGTTAATATTCTCAAAGAATTGGGGGAGGATCTTGGTCCTAGAAGTCATCATGATTTAACAACTTGGGCCGAGCAAGGAGTGCTATTACTTAATGCCTGTCTGACTGTTCCAGCTGGTCGAGCCAATGGTCATGCTGGTCAGATTTGGGAACCTTTTACAGATGCTGTGATTAAGGTTCTCAATCAAAAGGATACTCCGGTTGTCTTTATACTTTGGGGCGGCTATGCTCGTAAGAAGAAATCACTAGTAACCAATCCTAAGCATGCCATTATTGAGAGTGCTCATCCTAGCCCTTTATCGGCCTATCGCGGTTTTTTTGGCAGCAAGCCTTTTTCAAAAGCCAATGCCTACCTCGTATCTCAAGGACAACCCCCAATTGATTGGTTGAAGTAAAATAGAAAGTTGGAAGATTATGTTACTGATTAAAAATGGTCGTGTTGTTGACCCTAAATCTGGTTTGGACACGCAAGCCGATGTTCTTGTGGACGGAAAAAAAGTCGTTAAAATTGCTGAAAATATCGATGCGGGAGATGCCCAAGTTATCGATGCGACTGGTCTTGTGGTTGCTCCTGGTTTGGTGGATATCCATGTTCACTTCCGTGAGCCAGGTCAAACCCATAAGGAAGACATTCATACGGGTGCCTTGGCAGCGGCTGCAGGTGGTTTTACAACAGTTGTGATGATGGCTAATACGAATCCAACGATTTCAGACAAGGAAACTTTGAAAGAGGTCTTGACTTCAGCAGCTAAGGAAAATATCCATATTAAGTCTGTTGCGACTATTACAAAGAACTTTGATGGTGAAAATATTACTGATTTCAAGGGTTTGCTTGAAGCAGGTGCTGTTGGATTCTCAGATGACGGTATTCCATTGACCAATGCTGGGATTGTCAAAAAAGCCATGGAGTTAGCTAAAGAGAATAATACCTTTATCAGTCTTCACGAGGAGGATCCTGATCTTAATGGTGTTCTCGGTTTCAATGAAAATATTGCTAAAAAAGAATTTCATATTTGTGGGGCAACTGGCGTAGCTGAGTACAGCATGATTGCGCGTGATGTCATGGTTGCTTATGATACACAAGCACATGTTCATATTCAACACTTGTCAAAAGCTGAATCTGTAAAAGTCGTTGAGTTTGCTCAAAAACTTGGAGCACAAGTCACTGCTGAAGTGGCGCCGCAGCACTTCTCAAAAACTGAAGACCTCTTACTCTCAAAAGGCGCTAATGCCAAGATGAACCCACCACTTCGTTTGGAATCAGACCGTCAAGCCGTTATCGAAGGTTTGAAATCTGGAGTAATCTCAGTCATTGCTACGGACCACGCGCCACACCACGCAGATGAAAAGAATGTGGCTGATGTGACTAAAGCACCATCAGGGATGACTGGTCTGGAAACCTCTCTATCTCTTGGTTTAACTTATTTAGTTGAAGCAGGACATTTAAGTTTGACAGAATTATTGAAATTAATGACAAGCAACCCATCTGATCTTTATGGTTTCGATGCCGGTTATTTGGCTGAAAATGGACCAGCAGACCTTGTTATCTTTGCAGATAAGGAAAAACGTCAGGTTACAGCAGACTTTAAGTCTAAAGCAGCCAATTCACCATTTGTAGGCGAAGAGCTTACTGGTAGTGTTAAATACACGATCTGTGATGGTGAGATTGTTTATCAAGTCTAGTTAGTAGACAGAGCAGGGGGCAAGGAGATTTTTGGTCTTGCACCTGCTTTTTTAGCCATTAAAGGGGGCACAGATGAAAAAATTCTTTTGTTTCTGATTGTTATTCTTACCATCCTCCTGCCGACAACAACAATTCATGCAAAAGAGGTAAGATATGACATTGCTTCCTACAAGGGGCACCTAATTATAGATAATGATGGCAATGGGACCTTCACCCAGGAAGTACTATATGTGTTTTTAATAGTGACTATAATGGACAATATGTGACACTTGGATATGCTGATCCAGTACCTACATTTGATAAAACAGGACTTGGCGAAGAGAGTAGACATTTGAAATTTAAGAACATGGTTCAAGCAATAATCCTAGATATTATCGATAGAGGCTACATAGCCTATAGCTAAGAAAATGGTGTTGATACTCTAAGACGAATTTCAAAGGAGGGCTTAGCAGACTATGAGTTTGATTTCCTTGAAATGTTGTTTGATGATCGTATAGAAATCACGGATCGCGAGATGTTCTCTCGATACTATCTTGACGAGAAAGGATTAAGAAAACAGTTTAACAACGCTAAGTCTAATTATGAAAGAGATTCTGTTCGTGAAGAAGGACAGCGTATCAGGAGGAAGTTTGTTAAAGATGGAAGAAGTGTTACTGAAGGTGTGAATCGAGAAATTTCCTCACTTGGTCTTCCTAACCTATATTGAGACTTTACCTTTAAAGAAAATATGTTTACTACTTTAGGAAATGCGGTCTTTGCTCTACTTTTTACTATTTCTACACTAGCAACAATAATTTTATTTGCGGGGTTTGGTTCTGGCCTAGGAGTTATTTATCTTGTGGTTTCACTCCTTCTTGCTTTAGTTTGGAACTCTAATAGAAAATCTATTGGAAAAAGACGAAAGAGAGCTTAAGCCCCATCACATATCGAAGAATATCGTCATTGGCAATATTTCGAAAGCATGCTCCGAAGTATTATATCTTTTAGGCAATCAGAACTCGAATCCGTTATCCTATGGAATCGTATCTTGGTTTATGCAACACTCTATGGACAAGCGAAAAAAGTAAGTGATGTGCTAAAACGATATAATATTCACCTCAGCAATCCATCTTTAGATGAGTTCACTCATTCTGCAACACCATTCATTATTTTGAACAACGTTAGTCGCTTAGAATCCTATGTTTCGACTTCGGATACCGTAAGTAACTTTTCTATCAACTCAAACAGTGGTAGTGGAGGTATAGGTGGCGGTGGCTTCTCCGGAGGTATAGGTGGCGGTGGTGCCTTCTAAGACCAGAAAAACAATTACTTAAGTATTGCCATTAAAGAAAAGGTATATGGGATAAAGAATGCCTCTAGAATGGTATGTCTAAGATTCTTGTGAGAACTAGCTGTTACTAGAAACACAAGAGCAATGAAGCCAGATTTTGGGAATGGGATTCGCAAGAAACTGAAAGCTATAATGCCTAAACCTGTTAAGATGAGAATTCAATATCTCGTCGGTCTTTGAGTAGTTATTTTGAAGATAACAAATTGAAGTATAGGTGCTATACATGCTGTAAGCCCATGAATCATGGCATCACTCAATATAATAAAATACCCTATTTGAGTTTGAGTAAAATCTATCCAATTATAGCATAACGCTTTGAAAAAGAGCATACGAATTGCCTATAAGTGATAAGGATGTAAGGCTTTTCATTTTTAAGCATATTTCTTGCTCATTAAGTTTTTTTAACCTATCCTATACGTATATAAAAAATTCGATAGAGGAGATCGATATGGTAAAACTTTCTAAAGAGACACATCTTGAGATGTTCACTAAAATGGAACGTATCCGTGAATTCGATTCACGGATTAATAAATTAGTTCGTCGTGGTTTTGTTCAAGGAATGACTCACTTTTCAGTAGGTGAGGAAGCCGCTAACGTTGGAGCTGTCCAACACTTAAGTTATGACGATATCTTCTTTTCAAATCACCGTGGTCATGGACAATCTATTGCTCAGGACATGGATTTGAATAAAATGATGGCAGAGCTTGCTGGTAAGGCAACAGGAGTTTCTAAGGGGCGTGGTGGTTCTATGCACTTGGCTGACTTTGAAAAAGGTAACTATGGTACTAACGGTATCGTTGGTGGTGGTTACGCTCTTGCTGTAGGTGCAGCCCTTACTCAACAGTACAAAGAAACTGGAAATATCGTTGTTGCCTTTTCAGGTGATGGCGCTACTAATGAAGGTTCATTCCATGAGTCAGTCAATATGGCAGCTACTTGGAAATTACCTGTTATCTTCTTCATTATTAATAACCGTTATGGTATCTCAATGGATATTCGTAGAGCTACCAATACTCCTCACTTGTATACACGTGCAGAAGCCTATGGTATCCCTGGATTCTACTGCGAAGATGGTAACGATGTAATGGCTGTATATGATACAATGGGTAAGGCTGTTGACCATGTCCGTGGTGGAAATGGTCCTGCTATTGTTGAAGTTGAATCATACCGTTGGTTTGGTCACTCTACGGCCGATGCGGGTGTCTACCGTACTAAGGAAGAAGTTGACGAGTGGAAGAACAACAACGACCCAATTATTAGATACCGCGACTATCTTGTTTCTGAAAATATCGCAAGTGTGGAAGAGTTAGATGCTATCCAAAGCCAAGTTAAGGCACAGGTTGATGCGGCTTATGAGTTCGCCAAAAATAGCCCAGATCCAGAACTTTCAGTTGCCTTTGAAGATGTATGGGTAGACTAAAGAGAAAGGATGAGTAATACAAGTATGAGTGAAACAAAATTGATGGCCTTGCGTGAGGCAGTAAACCTTGCTATGAGCGAGGAAATGCGTAAAGATCCCGACATCTTCCTTATGGGTGAAGATGTCGGGATCTATGGTGGTGACTTCGGTACATCAGTTGGTATGTTGGCAGAATTTGGTGAAAAACGTGTTAAAGATACACCAATTTCAGAAGCAGCAATTGCTGGTGCAGCCGTGGGTGCTGCTATTACAGGTCTTCGTCCAATCGTTGATTTGACTTTCATGGACTTCATCACTATTGCCCTTGATGCTATCGTTAATAATGGTGCTAAAAACAACTACATGTTTGGTGGTGGTTTAAAGACTCCTGTAACTTTCCGTGTAGCTTCTGGTTCAGGTATCGGATCTGCAGCGCAACATTCACAATCTCTTGAGTCATGGTTGACTCATATTCCAGGGATCAAAGTTGTTGCTCCTGGTAATGCAAACGATGCTAAAGGTCTTTTGAAATCTTCTATTCAGGACAATAACATTGTTATCTTCATGGAACCAAAAGCTCTTTATGGCAAAAAAGAAGAAGTTACACAAGATCCTGATTTCTATATTCCACTTGGAAAAGGTGAAATCAAACGCGAAGGAACTGACCTTACTATTGTCACGTATGGTCGTATGTTGGAACGTGTTCTTAAGGCGGCTGAAGAAGTAGCTGAACAAGGTATTAATGTTGAGGTAGTTGATCCTCGTACTCTCGTTCCACTTGATAAAGAATTGATTTTTGAATCAGTTAAGAAGACTGGAAAACTTATGTTGGTCAATGACGCTTATAAAACAGGTGGCTTCATCGGTGAGATTGCTGCTATGGTTACTGAAAGTGAAGCATTTGATTACCTTGACCACCCAATTGTACGTTTGGCAAGTGAAGATGTGCCTGTACCTTATGCGCGTGTCTTGGAACAAGCGGTTCTTCCAGATGTTGAAAAGATTAAGGCTGCTATTATCAAGATGGCTAATAAAGGAAACTAACTATCTAGCGACGGTTAAGTGATATTTCTCGTTAGTAAAATATATTTCTTGTTTTAACTGTGGGGGTATCGAAAATTATAATTTAATGTTGAAAGGAGAGGGTGAACCAGACGCCGAATTTTCAGTCGCTTTCTGGTCGCTCTTGGTATCTTATAAATGGCTTTTGAGATTATTATGCCTAAGCTCGGTGTTGATATGCAGGAAGGTGAAATCATTGAGTGGAAAAAACAAGAGGGAGACGTGGTTAATGAGGGAGATATCCTTCTTGAAATCATGTCAGATAAGACAAACATGGAACTTGAAGCAGAAGACTCAGGTGTTCTTTTGAAGATTACCCGTCAAGCTGGTGAAACAGTACCAGTTACTGAGGTGATTGGTTATATCGGAGCTGAAGGAGAAGTTGTGGCTGATAATGCTGCAATCGCACCAGCTGCAGAAGCTGCGCCACAAGTTGAAAAAGTTGCTGATGTGGAAACGCCTGCTGCTAAGCCTCAGCCACAAGTAGCTATTGTTCATGAAGGTGGCAAAATACGCGCGACACCTAAAGCACGTAAAGTGGCACGTGAGATGGGGATTGACCTCGCTCAAGTTCTCGGAACTGGGGCAAAAGGGCGTATTCATGCAGATGATGTTGAGAACTTTAAGGGCGCTCAACCTAAGGCAACACCATTGGCTCGCAAGATTGCAGCAGACCTCGGTATTGATTTAGCTACCGTATCTGGAACAGGATTTGGTGGTAAGATTACTAAGGAAGATATTCTTGCAATCAGTGCTCCAGCACAAGTTAAGGTGGCTGCAGCCGCACCTGCGGTTGAAGCTAAACCTGAAAAAGTCTTGCCAGAAGGTGTGGAAGTCATTCCGATGTCTGCTATGCGTAAGGCTATTTCTAAGGGAATGACGCACTCATACTTGACTGCACCAACATTTACTCTTAACTATGATGTGGACATGACTAACCTTATAGCTCTTCGTAAGCAAGTTCTTGATCCAATCATGAATAAGACTGGTATGAAGGTGACCTTCACTGATTTGATTGGTTTGGCAGTTGTGCGTACCCTTATGAAAGAGGAACACCGTTACCTCAATGCATCCTTGATTAATGATGCACAAAATATCGAATTACACAAATTTGTTAATCTTGGTATTGCAGTTGGTCTAGATGATGGCTTGGTTGTACCAGTCATTCATGGTGCTGATAAGATGAGTTTGTCTGACTTTGTGGTGGCCTCTAAGGATGTCATCAAAAAAGCTCAGGCTGGTAAATTGAAAGCGGCAGAAATGTCAGGTTCTACTTTCTCTATTACTAACTTGGGAATGTTTGGAACCAAGTCATTCAATCCAATCATTAATCAACCGAACTCAGCTATCCTTGGTGTTTCAGCAACTATTCAAACACCGGTTGTTGTTGATGGTGAAGTTGTCGTGCGGCCAATCATGGGTCTTTGCTTGACTATTGACCACCGTATTGTTGATGGTATGAATGGTGCTAAATTCATGGTTGATTTAAAGCATTTGCTTGAAAATCCAATGGAATTGTTGATTTAAGAAAAATATCTAAAAACTGAAGTTTTAAATAGAAAGGAGAGAGCGAACCAGAGGGTTTAACTGAACCCGAGCGGAAAGCTTGGAAAATAAACCGTCCGTCTACGCCAGCAGGCTGACGTGCCGGGCACCTAATTTTCAGTCGCTTTCTGGTCGCTCTTGGTATCTTATAAATGGCTTTTGAGATTATTATGCCTAAGCTCGGTGTTGATATGCAGGAAGGTGAAATCATTGAGTGGAAAAAACAAGAGGGAGACGTGGTTAATGAGGGAGATATCCTTCTTGAAATCATGTCAGATAAGACAAACATGGAACTTGAAGCAGAAGACTCAGGTGTTCTTTTGAAGATTACCCGTCAAGCTGGTGAAATAGTACCAGTTACTGAGGTGATTGGTTATATTGGAGCTGAAGGAGAAGTTGTGGCTGATAATTCTACAAGTGCACCAGCTGCAGAAGCAACTGCTCAATTGGAAGCGGCTGGGCTTGAAGTCCCTAAAGCTCCATCTCAACCATCTCCAGCGACAGCAGAAAAAGCAGCCCTTGCTGATAACGAATATGATATCGTTGTTGTTGGTGGTGGTCCAGCTGGTTACTATGCAGCCATCCGTGGAGCACAACTTGGCGGTAAGGTTGCCATCGTTGAAAAATCAGAATTTGGTGGAACATGTTTGAATAAGGGATGTATCCCAACTAAGACCTACCTTAAAAACGCAGAAATCCTTGATGGACTTAAAATTGCAGCAGGTCGTGGTATCAACCTAGCATCAACAAACTACACCATCGATATGGATAAGACGGTTGACTTTAAAAACTCTGTTGTTAAGACCCTTACTGGTGGTGTGCAAGGTCTTTTGAAAGCTAATAAGGTAACTATTTTCAATGGTCTTGGTCAAGTTAACCCTGATAAGACTGTCACTATTGGCTCAGAAACAATCAAGGGACGTAACATCATCCTTGCAACTGGATCAAAAGTATCACGTATTGATATCCCTGGAATCGATTCACAACTTGTGATGACATCAGATGATATTCTTGATTTGCGTGAATTGCCTAAATCACTTGCTGTTATGGGTGGTGGTGTCGTTGGTATCGAGCTTGGTCTTGTTTATGCTTCATACGGTGTTGACGTAACAGTTGTAGAGATGGCTGATCGTATCATACCTGCTATGGATAAAGAAGTGTCACTTGAGCTTCAAAAAATCCTTTCTAAGAAGGGTATGAAGATTATGACATCTGTTGGTGTTTCTGAAATTGTTGAAGGCAATAACCAATTAACACTTAAACTCAATAATGGCGAAGAGATTGTGGCTGAACGTGCCCTTCTATCAATCGGGCGTGTGCCACAATTGAACGGTCTTGAAAATCTTAACCTTGAGCTCGACCGTGGCCGTATCAAAGTAAATGAATACCAAGAAACTTCTATCCCTGGTATTTACGCCCCTGGTGATGTAAACGGAACTAAGATGCTTGCTCACGCTGCTTACCGTATGGGTGAAGTAGCAGCCGAAAATGCTATGCATGGTAATGTCCGTAAGGCACACCTTGATTATACACCAGCGGCAGTTTACACCCACCCAGAGGTAGCAATGTGTGGTCTAACTGAAGAAGATGCACGCGCTAAATATGGTGATGTTCTCATTGGTAAATCAAGCTTTGCTGGGAATGGACGTGCTATCGCCTCAAATGAAGCTCATGGCTTTGTTAAAGTCGTTGCGGATGCGAAATACCATGAAATCCTTGGAGTTCACATTATTGGTCCGGCTGCTGCTGAGTTGATTAACGAAGCAGCAACTATTATGGAAAATGAACTGACTGTAGATGAACTCTTGCAATCTATCCATGGTCACCCAACTTTCTCTGAAAATATGTATGAGGCTTTTGCTGATGTACTTGGAGAAGCTGTTCATAACCCACCAAAACGTAAATAATCTAAATTAAATTCTCGGACAGGTTGTTTGAGGATTTTTTCTTTTGTCACACATTTTCATATTCAGCTAAATCTCGTAAAATTCTTTTCATTTTTAGTATTAAATACGAATAGGTAGTTAAAGGGTTTTCAAATAAGATAAATCGCAATTTTACTAGTGTTTAGAATTTTATAATATTTCTGTCTTATTTAGAAAACTTTTAATAATGACTTTTCCATGAGAGTTTTTCTATTGTAGAATGGTTAAAACATTATAAAAATGCAAAAGGAAAGTTAAATTCGAACGAAAGATTTTATCTACTATACTAGTGCGGCTGTTCTCTTGGCTGTCACAACACAGGTTGGTCAAGCAGACGAAGTGGCGACACAAACGCCTTCCGTTACTGAAGGAAATCAGTGTCAACCTGCGACAGGGGCTGAGATTTTTGGTGGAGAAGCAGCTTTACCGGCAACTTCTAGATCAAGTGTTTCAGCACCTGCGGCTACAAGTGAAGTGGCAAAAGCTAGTTCTCCAGCGGTATCTACGTCTCCTGCTTCACAGAGTTCCGAGGCTGCAACGGCATCAACTTTAGTAATATCTTCAGTTGTTAGTTCAGAAAGTGCAACAGTTTCTACAAGTGCGACAAATTCTGAAACATCAAACAGCACTGTAGCAACACCTGCTAAATTAACGAATTCTACAGATGTTCCTTCGCCAACACTTAAGGTGCAACCAAAGACTTTTATCGATGTCAGCAGCCATAATGGTGAAATCAGTGTAGATGACTATCGTGCTCTTGCATGCCAAGGTGTGGGTGGTGTCGTTGTCAAGTTGACTGAGGACACTTGGTACAACAACCCTAAAGCACCCTCACAAGTTCGCAATGCTCAAATTGCTGGTCTTCAAGTATCAACCTATCATTTTTCTCGATACACAACTGAGGAAGAAGCACGTGCAGAAGCTCGTTTCTACATCCAAGCTGCACAAAAACTGAACCTTCCAAAGAATACTGTTATGGTTAATGATTTCGAAGACTCTAAGATGCTTTATAATATCAACCGTAACACCCAAGCTTGGGTTAACGAAATGCGTAAGCATGGATATAACAACTTGATGTTCTACACAAGTGCCAGCTGGTTGGAGGAGAACAATCTAGGCTACCGCGACCCTGTCTCAACCTCTCAATTTGGGATTGAGAATTTCTGAGTTGCACAGTACCCATCATCAACTCTTACAGCAACAAGTGCCAAAAACATGTGCTTTAATGCCAAAACTGGTGCATGGCAGTTTTCAGCTACGGCTAATCTCTTGCCAGGTAAACATGTCTTTGACCATAGCGTGGACTATACAGAACGTTTCACCGCAAGTGCCAGTGCTGAGGTTGATGCCACTCAAGGCAATTTGAGTGGAACCATTTCTATTGTCAATAACAATCCAACTCTTGGTAGCTTTGATGTTGTCATCTCTAATGTCAAAGCACCAAATGGCGTTGAAACAGTCTCTGTTCCAATTTGGTCAGAAATTAATGGTCAAGATGACATTATCTGGTATACGGCTAACCGTCAAAATAATGGAACTTACACAGTAAACGTTAAGGCTTCAGCTCATAAAAACTCAACAGGCCTATATAATGTTCATCTTTATTATGTTCAAAAAGATGGTCAATTAACAGGTGTTGGCGGAACAACTACTCAAGTCTTCATTGGTAAGACATCAGAGCAGTTGAAACCTAAAGTAAGTTTTGCTATTGAAAATAATAATGCTAAGAATGGTACCTTTGATGCTGTCATCACTAACATCACAGCACCACTAGGTGTTAAGGAAGTTTTGGTGCCAACATGGAGTCTTGAAAAGAGTCAAGACGACCTTATTTGGCATAAGGCTTCCAAGCAAACTGATGGCAGCTATCGTGTAACCATTAAGGCAAGTGAGCATAAGGGCATTAAAAGAAATTACCGTGCCGATGCTTATATCGTGGATAACTCTAATAACCGCCATTATATTGCTGAAAAAGTAGTGGCTGTTGATTATGCTCGACCAAGTGGTGTTCTTACAATTGAAAACAACAATACTGCAGCAGGTACTTTTGATGCCGTTGTTCGTAATATTGTTGCTCCTACAGGTTTGAAAGAGGTTCTTGTTCCTTCATGGAGTTTAGCTGGCGGTCAAGATGATCTTACCTGGCATAAGGCAACTCGTCAAGCCGACGGTTCTTACCGAGTGACTATCAAAGCAACAGATCATAAGAATTCAACTGGTAAATACCGTGCTGATGCCTACATCGTAGATGACTCTAATAATCGTTTCTACATTACTGAAAAAGTGGTAGAAGTTACTCAAACTCGCCCTAGTGCAAGTCTCGTTATTGAGAATAATGCTGATTTAGGCACTTTTGACGCTGTTATCCGCAATATCGTAGCACCAAATGGGGTTATGGAAGTCTTAGTTCCTTCATGGAGTCTTGTTAATAGACAAGATGATCTCGTTTGGCATAAGGCTAGTCGTCAATCTGACGGTTGCTACCGTGTTACTATTAAGACTAGCGAGCATAAGAATTCTCTAGGAAATTACCGTGCTGACGTTTACATCGTAGATAATGCCAACCAACGTCATTATGTCACTGAAACTATTGTAGATGTAAAACACAATAAACCAGTAGGTACCATTTCAGTAGTTAATAACAATAAAGATACTGGTACTTTTGATGTCATTATCAGTGATGTCTATAGTTCTAAAGGTGTTCGTACTGTTCAAGTACCTATTTGGTCTGAAAAAGATGGCCAAGATGACATTCGTTGGTATGAAGCCACATGACAAGCTAATGGCACTTATACGGTAAATGGTTCAAGCTACTAGTCATAAAAACTCAACAGGCTTGTACAATATTCATTTGTACTACATTTTAAATGATGGGTCACGAGTTGGTGTAGGAGGGACAACGACAACAGTTGAATTCCGTAATGCTAAGACAAAAACGCAAACCTATATCACTAATGTTAATTCAGAAGCAGGTAGTTTTACAGTAGTAGTTGATCAAGCGCCACAAGGTCGTCGGATTCAGAATATCCGTGTAGCTGTATGGTCAAAAAGCAACTAAGGCAACCTTTCTTGGTACAATACAGCACCTACTGGCTCACACACTGAAATCAATGTTTCGACTGTTAATCATAAGAATCTTATCGGCAGATATACGACTCACGTTTATGTAGATACTGATCCGACAGTCTACACCAACCCTTATTTTGTCAAGGATGTGCGTTTGACTGGGGCTCATCAGCTTAGTCCAAGCCAAATAGAACTTAGTTTCACCAACTTAGACGAGGTCTCATCTGAAGATATTCTCAAAGACCTCAAGGTTACATATAAGGATGGTAACAGTGTGATTCTTAAACAGCTTGAGTTGGATACTAAGCTCAAAAAAGCTATATTAACTGGTGATTTTGCTGCGAAAAATCTGCCTTACAAGGCCACTTTGGGCAATGATAGTTTTAAAACATCTGATAGTTGGCAATTGAAGGTTGCCCTCTACAGTTACGATGGCGAATTGGGTGCTCGTCTAGAAGAGAATGGTACTAAGGCACATGTGACCCTTTGGTCACCAAGTGCTGATCAAGTAGATATCATTGTCTATGATAAGAATAATCAAGATAAGGTGCTTGCTGAACATACTCTAAGCAAAGGACTTCGAGGTACTTGGCAAGCTGACTTGCTTGCGACTGATTTTGGTTTGGAAAACTTAACCGGTTATTTTTATCAATACCGCATCAAACGTGGTGATCAGTCTGTAATCGTTTTGGATCCGTATGCGAAGTCTTTGGCCGCTTGGAATAGTGACAATGTCAGCCAAGGACCTGAACACAAGATTGCCAAGGCTGCCTTTGTAGATTTTGCTAATTATGGACCAAAAGATCTTGACTACGCTAAGATTCCAAACTTTAAATCTCGAGAAGATGCCATCATTTATGAGGATCATGTCCGTGATTTTACCTCTGATAAGGCTATTTCAGCTGAATTGAAACACCAGTTTGGGACTTTTGCAGCCTTTGCCGGAGCGTTTGGATTATCTTAAAGACCTTGGCGTAACCCATATTCAGCTTTTGCCAGTATTAAGCTACTATTTTGTCAATGAAATGCAAAATGGGAAGCGTTTGGATGCCCATGCATCAAGTAACAGTAACTATAACTGGGGTTATGACCCACAAAACTATTTCTCTTTGACGGGTATGTATTCTGAAAAGCCAAGTGATCCAGCTAAACGTATCGAAGAATTCAAGAATTTAGTTTCTGCTATTCATGCCCACGGTATGGATGTTATCTTGGATGTAGTCTACAATCACACAGCCAAGACAGCTATTTTTGAAGACCTTGAGCCAAATTACTATCACTTTATGGATGCTGATGGCACACCACGTTCGAGTTTTGGAGGTGGTCCGTCTAGGCACGACTCACTATATGAGTCGTCGTGTCTTGGTGGATTCGATTGCTTATCTTACTAAGGAATACAAGGTTGATGGTTTCCATTTTGATATGATGGGTGACCATGATGCTGAAAGTATCGAGAAGGCTTACCTTGCTGCAAGCGCTCTAAATCCAAACCTCATTATGCTTGGTGAGGGCTGGGTGACTTATGCTGGCGATGAAAATAGCCCTGTTCAGCCTGCCGATCAGTCTTGGATGAAGAATACAGATACCGTAGCTGTATTTTCAGATGATATTCGAAATATCCTCAAATCAGGTTATCCAAATGAGGGGACACCTGCCTTCATCACAGGTGGAAAACGTGATATTAATAAGGTTTTTGACAATATCAAGGCGTAACCAACTAACTTTGAGACTGATTCCCCAGGTGACGTTATCCAGTATATTGCTGCTCACGATAATTTGACCCTTTTTGATATCATCGCCCAATCAATCAAGAAGGATCCAATCAAGTCTGAGAATAATGCTGTAATTCATCGTCGCTTGCGTCTAGAAAACCTCATGGTCTTGACTGCTCAAGGAACACCCTTTATTCATTCTTGTCAGGAATATGGTCGTACGAAACAGTTCCGCGATCCTACCTATCGTTATCCGGTTTCTGAGGACAAGGTGCCGAATAAGGCTCATCTTTTAGTTGATGAAAAAGGAAATCCGTTTGATTATCCGTACTTTATCCATGATTCTTATGATTTTAGTGACGCCGTTAACCATTTTGACTGTACTAAGGCGACTGATACTAAGTCATTCCCAGAAAATACGAAAACACGTGCCTTTGCCAAAGGTTTAATCGCCCTACGTAAGACTACAGATGCTTTCAACTTTAAATCAAAAGCAGATGTGGATGCACGTGTGACGCTATTGACAGTTCCAGGTACGAACAATGTCACTCAAGAAGATTTGGTATTGGGATACCAAACTGTTGCTTTCAATGGGGACCACTACCTTGTCTATGTCAATGCTGATAGCAAGTCTCGTCAGTTTGATTTGAGCAAGATTACAAATGGTCTATCCTATATAGTTTTGGCGAATGGAAATCAGGTCAATCTATATGGAATTAGTGAGTTATCAGGTGTGACAATCAACAATCACATCTTGACCTTGGATCCACTAACAGCGACTATTATTCGTTTGATCAATGCTAAAACACCAACTGACCAAGTAGCTAATCCTTCTGAAAAGACCGGGTCATTTGGTGGTAAAGATACTGAGGTAACTAAAGCAAATGTCAAGGCTTCAGGTAAAGAGGACCTTGTTGGAAATGCAGAACTTGTTAATCGTGACAATGGTTAGGCTAAAACTGAAGCTAGTCATCAAACTGATAAGCAACTGCCATCCACTGGTGAAAAGACAAATCGTGGACTCTTTTTAGCAGGTCTTCTAAGCATTCTTAGCCTAGGATTCCTTAGAAAACGACGTATCAAGTAATTATTTTTGAAGCTGTGAAATACGTTCGCAATGTTTCAAAGAAACTAAAATAAGTCTCTTCTTTGAATTTTCAAAAACAAAAAATTTTTTAAAACAAATTAACATAAGTGAGATGATAATCTAAATTTTTCAGGTTTAGATCCGTCTCGCTTTTTTTGATTTATTATAAACAACGTTGTTTTTTTATACTTATTCTTAACTATATTTTAGAATGATTCTTATATAATTAGAAAGCGTTGACAGTACTTGTAACCTTTGATAAGGTAAGAACATAATCTTTAATTAATAGTATCGAAGTCAGTTATGGATTGGTTTTCGATGAGATTATGATTAAAGGTTATTTTGGTAATTAGAAGAGGTTGTATGAAGAAAAAGTGTATTTTATGGGTAATAGTCGTCTTACTCATTATGTTATCATTGGCTATTGGTTCAAATAGACAGTTTAGTTTATTTGGATTATTTCAAGGACAGCACAAATCTTGGGAACTTTTTTGGGAGTCTCGTCTGCCTAGAACATTAGCCATAATACTTGCGAGTTCGGCCATTAGTTTATCTGGCTTGCTAATGCAAACTATCTCGCAAAATCCTTATGCAGCACCATCGACAACAGGGACCACAGAGGCAGCACAATTGGGTATACTTTCATCGCTGTTCTTCTTTGGTAAGGCAACATTATTTCAAAAGATGAGCTTTGCCTTCATGTCGTCCCTTCTATTTACTAGTCTTTTCATCCAAGTTATTCGTCGCTTGAAGTTTAAGGAAAAATGGGTCCTACCCTTGGTCGGACTTATTTATAGTGGCATTATTGGTTCCTTTGCTGAAACGATTGCCTTTCGTTTTAACCTTACTCAATCTATGACTTCATGGAGTCAGGGTTCTTTTTCGATGATCCAAAGACATCAGTATGAATGGCTTTTTCTCTTAGTGTTTGTCTTATTAGTTGTTAGGTGGTATTCTAATACTTTTTCAATCATGGCACTAGGTGAGGATACTAGTCGTACCCTAGGTCTATCTTACCAGACTATGGAGACTCTTGCCTTAGTACTGGTGTCTCTAACTTCAGCAATTACTATGATAACGGTTGGTGCTCTTCCTTTCTTAGGCGTTATCGTACCGAATTTAGTTCGTCAGTTTGCTGGAGATTTCTTCAAAAATACCCTAAGTTTAGTTATGTTGGTTGGTATGATATTAGTACTTGCTTGTGATATCGTAGCACGTCTTGTCATTTGGCCTTATGAGGTTTCTGTGTCATTGATTTTGGGTGTCATTGGAACCCTTGTCTTTCTGATGCTTATTTGGAAAGGAAAAGATGCATGACAATGATTAAAAGATCTACACTAATCCTATTGCTCATTCTTGCATGCCTGGGTTTCTTAGCTACATCTTATTACCTTTTTCCGACAGCAAGTGTGCCAAATAGCTATATTCTTAATTTGAGAGTAAAGAAACTCTTAGTCTATCTGCTTGTAGCGCTGATTTCAAGCTTTACCACGGTGTCCTTTCAAGCAGTGACAGGGAATCGCTTTTTGACACCATCAGTCTTGGGATTAGAGAGTTTTTACGTCCTTATGCAATCTCTCTTTTTAGCTATCTTTTGGCGTTGGTCTCAGGGAGTAGCACCGCGGTCAATGACCGAATTTTTGATTGTCATGAGCTTGCAATGTGCTTTCTTTCTGTCCTTGCTACCTATGATAAAAAAATTATTGGGCAAAGGTATTAGGTTGATTCTCTTAATTTGTATGACACTGGGGACACTATTCAGGAGTCTATCGACATTTCTTCAGGTCGTTATGGATCCAAACAAGTATGATAAGCTTCAGTCTAAGCTTTTTGCTTCCTTGCAAAATGTTAATCAAGAGATTTTATACTTAGCAGTTGGGATAACTTTTGTTCTTTGCAGTTTCCTATATCGTAAGGGAAGAGTTTTGGATATTTTTTATCTTGGTAAGGATAATGCCAGATTATTGGGTATCAATGTTGAGAAGGAGCAAACTCAAATTCTTTGGTTTGTTGTGATTCTAGTAGCTACCTCAACTGCCTTAGTTGGCCCCCTATCTTATCTTGGGTTTATTTTGGCTAATTTAACTTATCAGATGGTTAAGGATTTCCGGCATCAAACTCTCTTTATTGTTGGGAGTTTATTAGGTTACGTTATGCTTCTTGTGGTTCAAACACTGGTTGAACGCGTGTTTAATTTTAGTATCAGTGTTCGTACTATGATTGAACTGGGCGGAGGTCTATTCTTTTTCTATCTCTTGTATAAGGAGCGTCGTAAATTATGATTAATATAGATAAGGTGTCAAAATCCTATGGAAAAGATCAAGTTCTTGATGAAGTTGGACTTTCTATAGACAAAGGGAAATTTACAGCTTTTATTGGTCCAAATGGTGCTGGAAAATCTACACTTTTGTCCTTGATCAGTCGTCTCTTGCCTAAAGAAAAAGGCTATCTTTATATTAAAGGACAAGAAATTGAGAGTTGGGACTCTTTGAACTTGGCAAAGGAACTTTCAATGTTAAAGCAAAAGGTTGATTATCAGGTGAAATTGACTGTTGAAGAACTGATTTCCTTTGGCCGTTATCCATACAGTCAAGGGAGATTATCAACTGAGGACTATCAAAAAATTGATCAGGCAATTACCTATATGAACCTAGATACTTTCCGAAAAAGACGCATTGATCAGCTCTCTGGCGGTCAATTACAGCGCGTCAATATTGCTATGATCCTTGCACAAGATACGGATATTATTCTATTGGATGAACCTCTCAATAATCTGGACATCAAACAGGGAATTCTCATGATGAAAACTTTGAGAAGTTTGGTGGACGATTTGGGAAAAACGGTCGTCGTTGTTATCCATGATGTTAATGTTGCCAGCCAGTTCGTTGATGTCATGGTTGCTTTTAAAGATGGTAAAGTTTTTAGTCACGGGAGTCCAGATCAGGTGATGACTGAAGATATCCTAGGCAGGCTTTATGATATGAAAATTACAATCGCAGATATCGATGGCAAGAAAATCTGCTTATATAGATAAGGATGGAATTTATGAAAAAGCGTAAATTGTTTTTAGCTCTTGTAGCGCTTGTATCAGTTCTTACTCTTGTGGCTTGTTCAAACGGCTCAGGAAAAAACAGTAGTGCAACTCAAGAAAAGACTGTTACAATTAAAACCTCTACAGGTAATAATAAAGTACCTAAAAATCCTAAAAAAATCGTTGTCTTGGATTATGGTGTAGCTGATACCATTCGAGCACTTGGTAAAGAAGATAGTATTGTTGGTTTACCAATAGATAGACTACCAAGCTACCTCAGTGATTTCAAAAATAAAAAAGGCATTACTAATGTCGGTAATCTGAAAGAAGTTAATTTGGAAAAGATTGCAGAGCTTGAGCCAGACCTAATCATTCTATCTAATCGTACACAAGACCGAATGGAAGAATTCAAGAAAATTGCACCAACAGTTTATTTCGAAACAAGCTCAAAAGACTATTGGGGTTCTGTGAAGACTAATATTCAAGAGCTTGCGAAGGTATTTGGCGATAAGGCTGAAGAAACAGCAAAAACTAAGCTTTCAGAGATTGATCAAATCGTTAAAAAAGCGCAAGAAGCCAATAAGGATACTCAGTTAACAACTTTGACAGTCATGCTTAATGAGGGAAATATAGCTGGTGTATCACCGGAAGGTCGCTTTTCATTTATCTACAATAGCCTAGGCTTTAAACCAACAAGTTTGGAAATTCCAAATGAAACCCATGGTGGAGGAAAACAAGGTAAAAAAGGCAAGGATGAGAAAAATGAGAAGAAAGCTTCAAAAGAACAAAAAGGTGGAGGTTATCATTTATTTTCTCTTAGCTTTGAAAGTGTTAACCAATTAAATCCAGACTTCATTTTTGTAATTGACCGTACACTAGCTATTGGTGGTGATGATACACAGAATTCTGATATTCTAAATAATAGCCTTCTACAAGAAACAAATGCTGGTAAAAATGGACATATTGTTACACTTACCTCAGATTTGTGGTACCTCTCAGGTGGTGGTTTGGAATCAACTAAATTGATTTTTGAAGAAGCTTCAAAATATGCCGGACAATAAATAGTCAAAAACCAAGGAGTAAGAATTCCTTGGTTTTTTCTTATCTAGAATCATTCTTATCTGCTCTTTAGAATAGTTCTTAAATAGCCTAAAACCGTTGACAGCGCTGGTTTCTGCTGTTATTTTAGATTATGTTCTCTTACATACGAGAGATCATAATTGACTTACCATCGTTCGTTCATTATTAATGATAAAACGACGATTCACATATATAACGACAAATGTCGAACACTATCTTGAAAATAGGAGACATTCATGAAAAAACTTAGCAAACTTGGTGTTATTCTTTTAGCATCAGGACTTTTATTGACGGCTTGTGCCAAATCTGGCAATTCAAGTCATTCAAGCTCAACTAGCTCAAAACTCACAGCTAGTGAGCAAAAGCTATTGAAGCAGGCCACAAGTGATTACAAAACTTTCGTGGAAGGCGAAATCGATCAGCTTTTGAAAGATACCGAAGGATTCAGTGAGACCCTCAAGTCAGGAAATCTTGAAGAAGCCAAGAAGCAATACCCATTGATTCGTATGGCTTACGAACGTTCAGAGCCAATTGCAGAAAGCTTTGGTGAGTCTGACGTGAAAATCGACTACCGTTTGGTTGATTACATGGACGAAAATAAATCAGAAGACGGCTGGTTAGGGTTCCACCGTATTGAACGCATCATGTGGCAAGACAACACGACAGAGGGTACAACTGCCTATGCCTATGCAGATCAATTGGTTAACGATATTAAAGAACTCAAGGCTAAAATCGCAACTGTTAAAGTCACTCCAGATATCATGTTGACAGGAGCAGTAGACCTTCTTAACGAAGTGGCCACTCAAAAGATTACAGGTGAAGAAGAAGTCTTCTCACACACTGACCTCTACGACTTCCGTGCCAATATTGAAGGGTCAGAAAAAATCTTTGAACTCTTCAAGCCATTGATCCAGAAGAAAGATGCTAAGCTTGTTAAGACTTTGGAAACAGAATTCAAGAATGTCAATGGTCTTTTGGACAAACACATGATTGATGAGAAAAACTATAAGTCTTATACAGATTTGAGTGAGGCAGATACCAAGGAATTGGCCGAAGCTGTAACTAAACTTGGTGAACCATTATCACAAATGGGTGTTATCCTAGATGGGAAATAAGAAAAATGACTGATGAAAAATTTTTAGACCAAAAAATGGACCGTCGTGAATTTCTTAAAAAATCAGGTATTGGAGGGGCTGGGCTTGCACTTGGTCTTTCTGGTGCATCTGCTTTTTTTGCTAATCAGGATCGTTCAAGTAAAAAAGCCCTAGATGGGGATGAAGATATTAGCTTTTTTGGTAAGCACCAGGCTGGGATTACGACTCCCATGCAGAAGGCTTGCTACTTGGTGGTGCTAGATCTTCATACAACCGATAAAAAAGAAGTCATCCAGCTTTTTAAAGACTGGACCGATTATAGTAGTAAATTGGTCGAAGGAGAGTTAGTCAAAAAAGACGGTTCTAATGCCCTTTTGCCTCCTATGGATACAGGCGAAACCGTGGGACTCAATCCCTATCGCCTTAGCCTGACTTTTGGAGTTTCGGCTGATTTTCTTAAAAAGCTTGGCCTAGAATCCAAGCGTCCTAAGCTCTTCCGTGATTTACCTCCATTTCCAAAGGAGCAGTTGCAGGACAAGTATACGGGTGGAGATATCGTCATTCAAGCCTGTGCAGATGATGAACAAGTAGCCTTCCATGCTGTCCGCAATCTGATTCGCAAAGGTCGTAATAAAATCACTATGAAGTGGAGCAAGTCAGGTTTTGCAGCTATTGGTGACCGTAAGGAAACGCCTCGCAATCTCTTTGGTTTCAAGGACGGAACTGCTAATGTAACGAAGGAAAAGGAATTCGACAAGGTTGTCTGGGCTGATAGTAAGGATTGGATGAAGGGTGGTTCTTATATGGCTCTTCGTCTGGTCCAGATGCACTTGGAAACTTGGGATCGTACCAGTTTACAGGAACAGGAAAATACCTTTGGTCGTTACAAGGAATCAGGCGCTCCTTTTGGCAAGAAAGATGAGTTTGATGAAGTAGATTTATCTAAACTTCCTGTAGATTCCCATGTGCGTTTGGCCAAAGAAGTAAATCTTCCTATCTTACGTCGTTCCTATTCCTATTCAGATGGCATTGATGAAAGAACGGGTCAGTTTGATGCAGGTTTGATATTCATTGCCTACCAGAAGGACCCAGACCGTTTTGTCAAAATACAGACCAATCTTGGAGCTGTAGACAAGATGAATGAGTATATCACCCATATCGGAAGCGGGCTCTTTGCTTGTTTTGCTGGCGTGGAGAAAGGAGGCTACCTTGGTCAAGCACTCTTTGAATAAACTCCTCGTTTTGCTTGGGCTTCTAGCTTTATTCTGGACCTATCCAGTAGCTGCTGAATCCTATAGTGATCTCTATATCAAAATTACAGATGCAACAACAGCTGTTCAAAACAAGGATCAAGCAAAAGCTAAGGAATTGGTTGCTGAGATTAAGACTGATTTCGAAACAAAGGAAAATCACGATTCCAAGGCTGGTAAAAAAGTTAGCAAGGCTCTTGATATTAAAGGTGACGTGACAGAAGAGGACCTAACCTCTATCTCGTCAGCCCTCCTTAAATTTGAGAAAGAGCAAAATCCTGTTGACTTGGATGCCGAAAAGGAAAAACTTGAGACCCACTTCAATCCTTATTTCAAGAACTTACAGGATGCCATTACGGCTAAAGACTTAGCTGAGACCCGCAAAACTTACGGCGAATTGAATAATGCTTGGACGCGAAATGAAGCTGTTGTCCGTGACCATAGTACTGCCTACTACGGCAAGATTGAGACGGCTATTTCACTTTTGCGAAGCAGTATTGAGACGGAGCCTACTGATTTCACCAGCATCCAGTCGTCATATGATGATCTTAAGGGTGGGATTGATGACTTTATCAAGGGTGTTCCTCTTGATAGTACAAGCTCAAGTTTAACCCTAAAATATGGTATTAAGCTCTTGGAAAAGGCTCTAAGTCAATTCCAAGCAGGTGATGAAAAAACGGCTGCGGCATCTATGAAGAAGTTCATCACTATCTGGCCAACCATTGAAGATGACGTGAGCACGACTAACCCTAGCCTCTATGCGAGCGTGGAGAGCGAAACGCCTGTTATCATGGTAAAGGGAAAAGAAAAAGCTTATCGAGACAAACTGCAATCCTTGATTACAGACCTATCTGCTATCGATACCAGCGCTTCTTATAATGCCTTTGATGCCATGTTGATTCTCTTGCGTGAAGGGGTTGAAGCCCTCCTCATCGTCATGGCCCTTGTGACAACTCTTAAGGCAGCTAAGATGCGTAAAGGACTCAAATGGGTTTATGGCGGAGCTATTGCTGGTGTTCTTGCCAGCGCAGTAATCGCTGTTATCTTACAAGTTGTCTTTCCAGCTGTGACCTCAGGGGCTAACCGTGAAATTATTGAAGGTGGCGTTGGTATCTTTGCAGTTGCGATGATGATTCTTATCGGTATCTGGCTCCACAGCAAGTCTTCAGTCAAACAGTGGAATGACTTTATGGACCGTCAGATGAAAACAGTGACAGCCACTGGAAGTTTTGTATCCATGTTTGCTCTCAGTTTCTTGGCTGTCTTCCGTGAAGGTGCCGAGACTATTCTTTTCTATGTTGGTATTATCCCACGTATCACGACAGCTAATTTTTTGATTGGTATTGGTTCAGCCATTGCAGTTCTTGTTATCATTGCTGTAGCTATGACTAAAGCTAGTCACTATATTAAACCGCACCGCATCTTCTTTATTTTGACTTGGTTGATTTATGCTCTGGCCTTCAAGATGCTCGGTGTCAGTATTCATGCCCTTCAGTTGACTAATATGATGTCTAATCATTTGATTAGTGGTTTCCCAACCATTGATTGGGCTGGTATCTATCCAAGCTGGGAAGTCTTAATACCACAACTTATCTTTATTGTTATAATTGCCTTTGTGACGGTGAAGCAGCATGGCAAGAAGTAGAGATGAGATGACCATTGTTGAGCATCTAGTGGAGTTTCGGAGACGATTCATTGCAGTAGTGTTATGCTTTTTCCTAGTTTTTTGTATTACCTTGTTGTTTGCTGGGGAGATCTATGCTTATCTGACCAGAGGATTTGAAAAGCCCTTATTGGTTCTAGGACCTAACGATATTCTCTGGATTTATATTAACTTAGCCAGTCTCATGGCTTTTACGGTCACCTTGCCTTTTACCACCTACCAGATTTGGCAGTTTGTGAAACCAGGTTTGAGGGACAATGAAGCGCATGCTATCTTTGCCTATATTCCAGCAACTTTTGTCTGTTTTGTTTTGGGTTTGGCCTTTGGCTATTATTTTGTGAGTCCAGCTATCTTGGAAGTGCTTTTGAAACTAGGTGAAGGACTCTTTAATACACAAATTACAGCACAAAACTACCTTACTTTCTTACTGCATACGACAGTGCCTTTGGCTGTTCTCTTTGAATTTCCTGTAGTTGTTAGTTTCCTAACCTCTATTGGTATATTGACACCAGTATTTTTGACACGCTATAGACGCTATGCTTACTTTGTTCTCTTGGTTTTGGCGGTGATTCTGACACCAGCTGACTTTATTAGCGACTTGGCCATGACTGCTCCTTTAATCTTGCTTTATGAAGTTAGCGTAACTCTTAGTAAGCTTATTTATAAACGTAAACAAAGAAAATATAAAGATAAATAGAAAGGAAATCTCATGGGAATTCTACGTGATATCGGAGCTCCAGGACTTATCATCATTGTCCTAGGAGCCCTCCTCATCTTTGGTCCTAAACGCTTGCCAGAACTCGGTCAATCTATCGGTAAAATGCTAGCCGAGTTTAAAGCAGCCGTAAATAAGACTGATCATGATAAAAAAGACGAAGAAGACAAAACTAAAGACTAGGATCTCTACTTAGTGAACATCTTCAAGTTTCTTGACAATTCTAAGCTTTTATGACATAATACACTTGTATTGAATAATAAGTCTACATTATAGGCAAGAAAAGACCTCGGGCTAACTTCCAGATAAGCTCGGGTTTTTTTAGCAGTATCTATCCCTGTTTAGCCATTTGTCTACCAGACGAAGGATAATACTGACCACAATGGGGCCTATGATAGTTTTGAATAGTAAATCCATCATAGGCAATCTCACCTCCCTTCGTAGGCGGGTTCCGAGGTGCCAAGGGATATTATATCCTAGTTTGATAGAGATATCTTTAATAACTGTAAGGAGGTAAACGTTAGAATGTATTGCGATCATAACAAAAAATCAGGGCTCTTTGTCAACTGTAGTGGGTGACGAAAAGCTAACATCTAGAGAGGGCCGGATAGGTCCTCTTTTTATGCATGTTCAGAGTGATGAAGACACGCTTCTTAAAGTTGATGAAGTTTCTAAAACCGAAGCCCAAGCGTTTGATGTCTTTGATCAACTTATTAGTAGCTTCCAGTTTTGCGTTTGAATAGTCTGTTTCTAGTGCATTTTGGATGTATTGCTTGTGTCTAAGAAAAGTCCTAAAGACCGTTTGAAAATAGTGATTGACCTTGCTTCTATTTTCCTCTATCAGGTCAAAGAACTCACCTACTCTCTTCTCCTGAAAGTGAAAAAGCAAAAGCTGATAAAGTGTATAGTAGTCAGTAAGCTCTTTTGAAAAGACTAGTGTCTTCGCAACAACTTCATGTGGTGCTAAAGTTTGGCGGAAAGTCTTTGAATAAAAAGAGTTGAGAGATAACTTACAGCTGTCCTTTTGGAAGAGTCGCCAGTGATTTTTCAAGGCTCGATAGGGTAGTGACTTCTTATCGAACTGGTTCATAATTGCAATTCTTGTCTTTAAAAAGGCACGTCCAAGGTGCTGGATGATGTGGAAACGATCAAGAACGATTTTTGCGTTTGGAAAGAGCTTGCGAGCCAGTGGAATATAAGCTCCAGACATATCCATCGTGATAAACTGTACCTGTTGTCGGACTTTCAATGGATACTTCAAAAAGTAGTTTCGTATAGTAGTTTGGCGGCGATTATCAAGGATGGTTATGAGTTCGTTTGTCTCATAATTCTGCGCCACAAAAGCCAATTCCCCTTTCTTGAACCCAAACTCATCCCAGGACATAACAGCAGGGAGTTTGTCATAATGTTCCTTGAAAGTAAACTGATCAAGCTTACGATAGACAGTGGACGTCGACACGCGAAGTCTTCTTGCAATATCAGTTAGTGACACTTTCTCAGTTAGGAGTTGTGTAACTTTTTGTCGGACTAGATTGGAGATTTGGCAGTTTTTCTCAACGATAGATGTCTCAGCTACCGTGACTCTTCTACAACTTTTACACTGGAAACGACGTTTTTTCAGACGTAGTAGAGTTGGCGTTCCCGCTTGCTCGAGAAGAGGGATTTTAGAAGGCTTTTGAAAGTCGTACTTGATCATCTTTCCATGGCAATGAGGACATGATGGTGCAGGGTAATCGAGTTTTGCTTGAATCTCGATATGAGTATCAGTTTCAAAAACAAGTGAAATCTTGATATTTTGGTCTTTAATTCCGATTAATTCTGTGGTATTCTTAATAGGTCTCATAAGTTCTTCCTAATGGTAGTTTCGTCGCTTTTCATTATAGTTCTTATTGGACGTTTTGTCTGCATTCAAAAATCTCTATAATCTCTACAGTGGTTTTACCCACTACAGAAATTATAGAGCCATACAAGATAAAGTAGTGTTAAAAGGGGATGTTCGGATGATGAAAGAAACAACTAGAAAAGTCATCCGAGATCAAGTGAAACAAATTGCTAAAGGCGTTGGAGTAACCTTTGGGGTTGAAGTGATTGTAGATTATGACGATAACTATCCTGTACTCTTTAATTCAGAAAATCTCACTCACTTTGTAGTTGACAGCTTAAAAGATCAGAATATTCCAGAAGTCAATAATATAGTCTATTTAGGACCACAAAATCCTTCTGAAGATTTTTCATATTATGGGCAAGTTGTACCAAGTACTTTCTTTTACATTGGTGCACAGCCTGAAGATGGCGGAAATTATCCCCATCATAGCCCTTTATTTTGATCGGTGTTTGAAAAGGGTGTACACTTTAATGAAAAGGGTGTATACTTTAATACGTAAGATTATTGAGATAGGGTGGATAACATGTTAGAGAAACAAGTATTTAGCAAGCTTTTGTCAAAAGCTTTTGATGTGCCCGTTATGGTGACATATTGGGATGGTAAGTCAGAAAACTACGGGGACGGCTTACCAAAAATTCACATTAAGTTGAATGAGAAACCAAACATGAAGTCCTTAGCCAAGATGCCAACATTTACACTCGCTGAGGCGTACATGAATCGTGGCATTGAAATTGAAGGCAGCATTCAAGAATTGATTGCTTCCGCTTACCGTCAATCCGGTAGTTTTTTAACTGATCAAAGCGGTTTCAAGGGCACGTTGACGAAAATGCTCCACGGCCACGATAAGAATGAATCTAAAGAAGACATTCACAGTCACTATGATATTGGTAATGACTTCTATAAGGAGTGGTTGGGCCCATCAATGACTTATTCTGCAGCGTACTGGCCAAAGGATGGGATGACATTGGAAGAAGCTCAGATGGCCAAGGTTCACCATATTTTAGACAAGTTGCACAGTGAACCAGGTAAGAAGCTATTGGATATCGGTTCTGGATGGGGAACGTTAATTATCACGGCTGCCCAAGAATACGGCCTTGAAACATATGGCATAACGTTATCAGAAGAACAATATGCCTTTACGAACCAACGCATTCAAGAACTAGGCCTACAAGATAAGGTCCACGTTATGTTGCGCGATTACCGTGATGTGGATATGACCTTTGACTACATCACTTCAGTTGGGATGTTTGAACACGTTGGTAAGGAAAACTTGGGCGAGTACTTTAAGGACGTCGCGAACTATCTCGTACCAAATGGCCGTGCGTTGATTCACGGTATCACTGGTCAACACTACGGTGCCGGTGTTGATCCATTTATCCAAAAGTACATTTTCCCTGGTGGTTACATTCCAAACATCGCCGAGAACGTCACACACATTATGGAAGCCGGTATGCAGTTGGACGATATCGAACCATTGCGTCGACACTACCAAAAGACGTTGGAAACTTGGACTGAGAATTACCACGCCGTATACGACAAAACAGTTGCCGAACGTGGCGAAGCATTCGCCCGTGCTTGGGACTTATACCTACAAGGTAGTGCTGCTTCATTTGAATCAGGAAACATTGATGTTATCCAGTTCCTAATGACTAAGGGCGCTGCCGGCCAAGGGTTGCCAATGAGCCGTGCTTACATGACAGCTCGCGAAAATTAAAAACCTTTTCAGCGTTTGCAACATTTTTGTCGCGAACGCTTTTTTACAATTGTGTAACGAAAACGATTTCATAAAACGATATCGTTTCACTTACTCGAAGTAACCTTTATGCTAATCAAGCAAGAGATCGAAAAGGCGAACGCAGACGCCAAATTAGAGACACAAGGTGAGTGAGACATAATGAAGTTTATTAAACTAGCCGGTATTATTACAGCTACAGCACTGCTAGTTAATACAACCATCGCTGATGCAGCCACATGGACATAACAGCAGGGAGTTTGTCATAATGTTCCTTGAAAGTAAACTGATCAAGCTTACGATAGACAGTGGACGTCGACACGCGAAGTCTTCTTGCAATATCAGTTAGTGACACTTTCTCAGTTAGGAGTTGTGTAACTTTTTGTCGGACTAGATTGGAGATTTGGCAGTTTTTCTCAACGATAGATGTCTCAGCTACCGTGACTCTTCTACAACTTTTACACTGGAAACGACGTTTTTTCAGACGTAGTAGAGTTGGCGTTCCCGCTTGCTCGAGAAGAGGGATTTTAGAAGGCTTTTGAAAGTCGTACTTGATCATCTTTCCATGGCAATGAGGACATGATGGTGCAGGGTAATCGAGTTTTGCTTGAATCTCGATATGAGTATCAGTTTCAAAAACAAGTGAAATCTTGATATTTTGGTCTTTAATTCCGATTAATTCTGTGGTATTCTTAATAGGTCTCATAAGTTCTTCCTAATGGTAGTTTCGTCGCTTTTCATTATAGTTCTTATGGGACTTTTTGTGTACACTTAAAAAGCTCTATAATCTCTACAGTGGTTTCACCCACTACAGAAATTATAGAGCCATTTTTAGAGTGTTTTTTTGTTTATGTGTTAAAAATAATTTTTCCTGTCATATTTATTTGAGGTTGAGTTTTAGGTATTAGAGTAAAGTTAATGAAGTAGAAAAGTGATTTATGAATAATTCGGAGAATTTCTTAATTCCTAAGATAATTCCTTCAAAATTTTACTAAAAATTTTGAAATACAACGATTATAGCTGATAGTATCATAGCTACACCACCGATGTAGGCAATCCACTTTTCAGAATGTTTTCCAAGTACGTTTCCAATATTTGAAGCAAAAAAACTATATAAATAATCGTTGATTAAACCAACAATTAGATATGTCAAACTTAATATTGTAGTTTGTAATAAAAACGGAGAGTTGTGATTAATGAATTGAGGTAAAAATGAAGCAAAGAAAATAATATTTTTAGGATTTAAAAATATCAATAAAAATCCATTTTTAAAGGCTTCTCCTTTTTCAGGAGGTACCATTTTTTCAGTTTTATCTTTTACCTTATTAGCATCAAGAAAACTTTTGATTCCTAAATAGATAAGATAAGCGATCCCAAGTAGACGTAAAATTGCATACAAGGTTCCTGAAGTTTTGAGTATAGCTCCAATCCCAATAAACGAGAGGATTAGACAAACAAGTCCTCCCCAGAAACTTCCCCAAACAATTTCATAAGCAGTTTTTTTCCCATGAGTCATACTAGTAGTTATAAGATAAGTTACTGTTGGTCCAGGAGGGGAAATGAGTAGAATGCAAGCGATAGTGTATGATATCCAAGTAGATAGTGACATATTATTTTTCCTTTATTACTCTGTATTTTATTTCGTTTTTATTTAAGTTCAGCAATGCAACTGGAAGATCGGTATGTACAAACTGATTAGGAGTTAATGCTGGTGTTATATTAGATAAAAAGCTTAAAAGATTATTTTTGCTATTAGATGCGTAGACTGTATAGAAATTTCCAGAATTCCAGTTTATAACAGCATATTTAAAGAAGTCAGCTAAAATGTTTTTAAATGTGTCAATGTAACAAGACCATTATTCATATCTGTTAATACATTGTCTTTTTTCAATTGAATGTCTTTTTGTGAGAAAAATCTATTTTTAAAAAGTGAGTCTTTGATATGTTCTCGTTTTAGAAATTCCGTAATATCTTTATTGGAAAATTTCTCAATAAAACCAATTATACCATCTTTTTTCAGCTTTTCTTTTGTAAATTTTATTTGTTTAGCTCTATCTGGACTGTACATCTGAAATGTTGTATCTTCTATTATGACGTCAAAACCATTGAAATTAGGAAATAATTCTCTGATATTTGAGTTGGTTATTTTATTGTAAGGGGATAGGATAAATTTGGAATGTAGTGGCTTACCATATCTAAAAAATTATCCTGATTAGCTTTTGTTGGGCTACAAGATAAAGTTTTTATCTTACCATTGCTCAAATTTCCAATTGTTCTAGCCATTGTTCCTTCAGCGGCTTCGAGAACATATAAATACTATATACTATCTCTTTTTTCTAAGTAATCTTTTAATGCTGAGCCAACGCGACATTCTTCTTCTAATATAAAGGGAATACTTGAGTAGAAATGCTTGTCAAATTGTCCTTGCAATTTTCTATGATTTAAATAAAAAGATGACATTTTTTCGTCATTTTTAAATAAATTAATATCACCTAAATAAGTATTGTTTGGCTCTCCCAACTCGCCTAATGCAGTTTTTTCAAAAAAATCTGCAAGTACCCCTGTTCTAGGGGCAGTGGTAATACTATCTTCAATGTTTTTCATAAATTTCCTCCTATATGTTATAATTATACACAAAAAATAGTGAATCGCAATCAAAAAAGATAGAATTTTCGGAAAATTATATAAATATATAGACTATGAAAGAATCTTCTTTTATGAAAAAAATTGATACAAAGAAAAGTATCATACTTTCTCTTATCGTACTACTCTGTTTTGGTATAGTGGTACTATCAACTTGTAATTTCACCACATCAAAAAGCAGTAAAGTCATTTAATGAAGTGACAACCAAAATTCAAAAAGAAAACCGTAGCTTAGAGGAAACAATAAATGCATCTAAGAAACTACTTAGTAGCAAAGATAAACCTTTAGACGAAAATCTGACGGTTGAACTAAAAAATGAAGTCTCAACTGCCGAAAAGAAGAAGCAAGTAATTCCTAAAATCAAAAAAACAAGCGACATCAATAAACAAGTTAAATCACTAAAAAAACCAATTAACTACTCGACAGAGATAAAAAATCTAAAAGATAAAAACCAGAAGTATTCAACAAGTGTTAAGCAGTTAAAACAAATTACAAATCCTTCCAATACATTTGTGGAAAGTCGTCTTAAGGAAATTGATACGATTTCAGATGTTCAGTCAGCCACAGAAGATAATGATCCAAACCAAGGCTTAAACAAGCAAGGAAGTTATACGGCAGTAGTTTATTTCGCTGACAACGAAGTGACTAACCCAGTTGCTGGTGCTGATTTAGTA
>OLPD01000129.1_pt1 | contig 70332 bp, 54 predicted proteins | sample 1672111 | NCBI WGS metagenome assembly OLPD01 (sample SAMEA3136646, study PRJEB25190) | human gut metagenome
CTTGCATGTGTTAAGCACGCCGCCAGCGTTCATCCTGAGCCAGGATCAAACTCTCGTTAAAAATGTTTGTATCCGGGTCAGAATCGCTTGGCAATTCTGTTCCTGTTTACTGTTCTGGTTTGACATCTTTCGATGTCCGTTCTTGAAAAATCTCTTTAAAGAATTTTCAGGGTTTGTTGTCTATTGTTCAGTTATCAATGTTCTTTTTTGTTGTTGCCGTTTCATGCGACAGCTTTTATATTATATCAAAGTGTTTCATGTTTGTCAACAACTTTTTTAAATTATTTTTTGTCGCTTTTTATTTTTATCAGCGACAACCTCTATATAGTATCATGTGTATTTTGTTTTGTCAACACATTTTTTGAGGTTTTTATTTTTATTTTCAAAGGCTACCTTACATCCCTTATTATAAATAAAAATCCATCACTTTTCCGTGACAGATTTTTATAATACCATTATCAGTTTCTATTGTCAAGCCTTTTATCTCAACATTGTTGCAATTTTCATAATTATATTATTATCATATAAAAAACTAAGAATCTGATCTTCTCTGATCATTCCCATTGCCTGCTTTCCTATCGTTGTTGTATACAGAAGCGTAATTACGATAAACAGGATCCCTACTATAATAAATGAAATCGTCGACCCTACCAGAACTCCTGCCAGCCTGTTCAGAATTCCCAGAACCGGAAGTGCTGTCACAAAATCAAGCGCAAACACAACCGCTCTTATCACAATGGTTGCAAACAGGAATGTTACCAGAAACGCGACAATCTCGATAACCAGCTTTGCAAAATATTTGCTTACATACTCCGCAAATGTCGTTACCCCAAGCTTCTGATAAACTTCACTGTTATTATTTTCCAGAAGAAGATTCTTAAATACATCCGGAAGATCTGCCCCCTCGATTGCCACTATCTGCATTTGCTTTGGAACCTCAGCCTCCATGATCGACTGCTCTGCCTCTTCCGTTGACACATGTCCATCGAAGATATCTGGTGAAATTCCATACTGCTGCAGCATCTCATCTGACACATTACCATTTACAATATCTTCCACGGTAATTCCTGCTGCTTCCAATGTCTGCTCAGATACACCTGCCGCTGAGAGGATTCCCCGCACCTGCTCTTCCGTAAATCCCGAATCTGTATCCGCTTCTCCCGTGAAGGCTTTTGTCATCGTTTTTATACACTGCTGTTCTACCATCTCATCAATCGGTGTAAGCGAATAAATTGCTTTGCTGACATACGGCGTTGCAAAATACACAACCACCAGTGTAAGGATCGTCGCCCCAAGCGATACAGCAATCCTGACAGCACCTTTAGCAAATCCTACAATGGCTCCTATTGCTATAATGCCCCCGACAATTACCAATAAAATATTTACTTCCATACTCTACTCCTATTTTACAAGCCGTACCTCTGCAAGTCCGTCTGCATTCATCACCAGGTACTTATTGATTCCGAAAACCGGAATTACTTCTTTTATCTCATATTCTGTCGTTCCTTCAAATTGCTTCACACCCAGCTTGGAATAAATCAGGCAAGAAGTCCCATCATACATGATAACATTTCCATCTGCAATCTTTACATTTCCATATTCCCCGGTAAATGTTTTAGATAATTTCTGATTTCCTTCCATATCATACAGGCGAAGCTCATATTCTCCGCTTTCTTCTTTCAGTATGAACCCAAGATATTCATCATCATGGAAAAAACTTTTAATCTGCTTATCCAGCTTTACTGTTTTAGAAAGCTTCGGCTTGTCCGTTTCCTTATAGATCATAAACGACTGGTCTCCAACCAGAACAGATTTCTTCTCATCTATAAAAAACGAAGTCGGAACAATTGTGTTTTTGTAAACATCATCAGCAACCTGATATTCTTTGTTTGCTTCTTCTGTATTATCAAAATTCAAGTACCCGACTCTTGTTGCTTCCACACCATCCACTACACACAAATACGAAATCTGAAGTCTCGTTCCGTTCGGCGAAAGTGCGATTCCAATCGGGTATCCGGTTCCGATAAGCGAAGCTCTGTGCTCTACCAGTACATTTCCTGTCGCATCATAGCACACAACCATTGGTGAATTTTCGTTATTTAAAATCGTACTGACAATTCCATTTTCCGCAACAGCTATCTTCTCGATCGGATAATTCGTATGGATTTCTCCCTTCGCGCCTTTTTCATCCATAACATAAATATCATTTCCACCGCGCTCTGCGACCGCCATCGCTTTTCCCGACACATTGATAACCGGATCCTTAATCTGATAAGACTGGTTCCACTGCTCTACACCTTTTTTATTGATATACGCAATTCCATCCCGTCCATATTTGAGCATTCCGTCTGCATATTGCAAATATTTCAGATCACTTGATTCTGTCTCTTTATTTTTATAGCTTTGCAGAGTCCGTAAGCTTGTATATGTCTGCAATTTCACAAGCAGATAGCTGCTGATCAGTGCAAACACAAACGCCAAAATCGTTACCGCCGTCTTTATTCTCTTTTTTACTTTGTACGCCTTTATCTTCTCTTCCAGGTTTTCTTCCGGATCACGTACCTTTACTATCACATCCATAACCTGTCCTTTTCCTGTCGTTAGTTTGTTGTTAGTATACCACAGTTTTTATTCATATGTACAGAAAACTACGGCAGAATCAATTTCTGTCCGATAAAAATCAGGTTTCCGTCCGACAACCCGTTCATTCTGCAGATCGCATCTACATGTCCACTGTCCCCGTATACTTTCTTGCTGATTTTGGCTAGCGTATCGCCTTTTTCTACAATATAAATATCTTCACTCATTTCCTGCATTGTGCTCATCGAAGAATCATCGACCTTTTCTTCCTCTGTCGAAGCAGAATCAGAGCCCTCTCCCTGCTGTGGCATCGGATCCTGCTGTTCCTCTGTCTGCGGATCATTCGTCTGCTCTGACTGAACGGTATTCTCATTTTGTTGCTCATTTGCCGCTTTTACTGTGCCACTGGTTTTCTGCGTTTTTTCCTCGCCCTGCTTCATGATCGAATTACGTATAAATTCCAGGGATGACTGGACACTTTTCATTTTCCCATAATTATTCAGGGTTGTCACGCCCATGATCAGAACCACAATTACCAGAAACACGCTCGCCACGTATGTCAGCCTGGAAGTTTTCTTCTGCTCCTGCGCCTCAAATCTTTCTTTTACAAGGTTGCGAAAATCTTTTGCAGCTTTATCTTCCACAACTTCGCTGGGTGTCACGCCAATCTTTTTCCGTGCCGTAATCATATAACTCTGCATTGCAGCATTTTTTTCATAATAAACATAATGCCCGCCAATCTGCATCAGCTCTTTATATTTGTAACAATAATACTGTTCTTCCACCTCTGCATTATCTTTTAATATGAAAATAGTATTTCTTTCGGAAAAATATTTTTCATGGGTATTGAATATCTTCGTATCTATCACCATTCGCGCGCCCGGTCTGCAGAGCATCCAGCCAATCATCGTACCCTCTTCAAAATATTCCTTTTTCTCCTGCTCTGCTTTTTCAAAATTCTCCTGTGAAATGATTTCATTTTCATCACCGGAAAATTCCATGCAGATCGCGCCAAAAATATAGAGACACTCCTGTCCTTCTGTTACTTCTTTTTTACCGACCAGAAATGCACCTGCCTGTTCCTTATCTGCTTTATCACAAATCTGATTCAGAAATGTATCTACATAATCTTCCACGTAAATCTTCGGAGTATCACTCACATTTCCTATCTGACGTACATTTTTTGGAAATTTGTTTTCCATAATACTCTCACCTCATTCTGCATATTTTGTAGTTTAGGCTATCGTATCATATGGAAAGCACACTTTTTATCGCTTTGTGTCTACTAAATAGGAAAATCGTTCGACAATCCTGTCCATTCCCCGTTTTTTCTTTACCGGATCGCTCTCCTTCCGCTGTGCAGTCTCAAAACTGCCGCAATACTTGTCAGCAAGTGTCGTAATCCATCCTTCTTTTGTCCGCGGCACAGAAAAAAGTGTGACCGGCCACATATGGTTGATGATAATATCTCGTTCGATGCTATTCAGATCAAAAAATTTCTCTGCGTTCATGAGCGCTCTTTTCGGATGCGTCATCCCATGAAAATGATCCCCTGTCCGCTTTGCATGGGTATGCCAGTCGTACAAAAACAAATCATGCAGCATTCCCGCACGCGCTGCTGACCTTGCATCCAGTCCAAGTGCCTTACACCAGATATAATTATAGTAAGAAACATGAAGACAGTGCTGATAACAGTTTGTCACTCCATGATGCGGATAAAGCTTCATTCTCAGCACTACCGGATGGGTTGCAATATCTTTGATGCATTCATAAAACTGTTCAAATTCTTCATCCTGCTCCTCCGGTGTTTTATTTTTCTTTTTTAATTTATCATTTAATTCAGTTATCGTTTTCTGTAATTTTTCCATTCTGGTTACCCTCTTTTTTCTGCCGTGTTCCTTTCCCCGGCATACTTTAAGTATACCAAAATTTCTTTTGTTTCACCTCATTCTTTTCTAAAGAATTCCTTATGATTTTGTGATGTTTCTGTGATTCATATTGTTTCTTTCAAATTCCTGGTATAAAATAGGGCGGAACAAAAATGAGGAGGCTGATTGTAACATGAAACAGATTTATGAAGACCTGTCAGACGATACTGACTTTGATATCATTGATCTGGATGACGTACCGGATCGGGATACCGTAAAAAGGCGTAAAAAGAAATCTCAAAGAGATGTAAATAAAACCAACAAAAGCGAGGAAGTAAAAAAGAAAGAACACTCTTCCACCGAAGATCCTTCAGAGGATTCACGAAAGGAGCGGTCTAAAAAAGCCCGGAAACGTACTTCCGGAAACTCTGGAAACGGCAGTTCAAAAGCTTCCGGGAAAAAGCGTTCCACTCCATCCGCTTCGATCATCACCACTCCGGTGAAAAAGACCGTGCAGACAGGCGCAAAAATAACCGGCAAACTCCTGCAGACCGGAGCCCGTGGCGTAACGCTTCTGATGATCGCCGTAATTGCATTTAATATTTTCAAGAATTTCTGGAGCTGTTATCCAGTATATGGTTCACTTGCCACAGCGGTAAATGCCAAGAATTATACGCTCGGTGCCTTCCTTGGCGTCGCAGCATTTCTGCTGATTATGGAGATTATTTTCTTCCTGTGGGCGCTGACCGGACCATGTGCTTATGGAGACAGGGGTACAAAGCGTGTCGATACCGGACGGGGGCTTTTCTCTTTCCTGTTCATCGGTATAACTGTAATTGCTGCCGGAATATTCTGGAATCTGATTCCTTCTTCTCCATCACCACTGACCGGTCTTGCCGGCGGTCTGCAGCTGTATGGAAGTCTGAAAGGAATCCTTCTTCCATTATGCGGAATTGGACTTGTAAGCTGTATTATACGGAAAATATTTTCCTAGAACGGGAAATATGCCACTCTCAAAATATAACTGGTTATAGTGCCACTGGTCTGGTGCTGTATCCTTCTCACTCCCACAGCGGATCAAGAACTTTCCTTTCATCCATAACAAAAATGCCAGTCCCGATTTACACCGGTTCTGGCATTTTTATTATAGATTCTCAGAATCCTTTTTTATTATTTTACAAATGCTTTTACTTTTTCGCAGATGCTGTCTGCATCAAGTCCGTATTTCTTGATCAGTTCAACTGCCGGACCAGATTCCCCGAACGTATCCATAACACCAATCTTCAGAACAGGTGTAGGAAGTTTTTCAGAAAGCACATCACATACAGCACTTCCAAGTCCACCGATAACAGAATGTTCTTCTACGGTAACAACTTTTCCTGTCTCTTTTGCTGCTGCAACAATAAGTTCTTCATCAATAGGTTTGATCGTATGGATATTGATTACTTTTGCATCGATTCCGTCTGCTGCAAGCTTTTCAGCTGCTGCAAGAGATTCGCTCACTTCAAGTCCTGTTGCAACGATTGTTACATCTTTACCTTCGCGAAGTACGATTCCTTTTCCGATCTCAAACTTATAATCCGGATTATCATTGATTACCGGCACTGCAAGTCTTCCGAAACGCATATATACCGGTCCCTGATGTTCATATGCTGCAAATACAGCTGCTCTTGCTTCTACATCATCTGCCGGGCTGATCACTACCATACCTGGGATTGTTCTCATAAGAGCGATATCTTCGTTGCACTGATGGGTAGCACCATCTTCACCAACAGAAATACCTGCATGTGTAGCACCGATCTTAACATTGTTCTTCGGATATCCGACAGAGTTACGAACCTGTTCGAATGCACGTCCTGCTGCAAACATTGCAAATGTACTTGCAAACGGAACTTTGCCTGTTGTAGCGATACCAGCTGCAACTCCGATCATGTTGCCTTCTGCGATACCACAGTCGATAAATCTTTCCGGGAATGCTTTCTTAAACATTCCTGTCTTTGTAGCTCCGGCAAGGTCAGCATCAAGTACTACTACATCATCATGCAGTTTTCCAAGTTCAACTAAAGCATTACCATAGCTTTCTCTTGTTGCGATTTTCTTTACTTCTGACATAATGCTTCACCTGCTTTCTCTAAATCTTCCATAGCGATCTTATATTCTTCATCATTCGGAGCTTTTCCATGCCATCCAGCCTGGTCTTCCATGAAAGAAACACCTTTACCTTTTATGGTCTTGGCAATAATAGCTGTCGGCATTCCTTTTGTTTCTTTTGCTTCTTTGAAAGCAGCTGCAATCTGATCAAAATCATGTCCATCGATATTGATTACGTGGAAGTTGAATGCTTCAAATTTCTTGTCGATCGGGTATGGTGAGTTAACTTCATCAATACGTCCGTCAATCTGAAGGTTGTTATTATCTACAATTACTACCAGATTGTCCAGTTTTCTGAAGCCTGCTAACATAGAAGCTTCCCAAACCTGTCCTTCCTGAATTTCTCCATCTCCGAGAAGTGTGTATACACGATAGTCATCATTACTCAGTTTTGCAGAAATAGCCATACCTACTGCTGCTGAGATTCCCTGTCCCAGAGATCCACTTGACATATCAACACCCGGGATGTGCTTCATATCCGGATGTCCCTGAAGGTAAGATCCTGTATGACGAAGTGTCTTGAGATCTTCTACCGGGAAGAATCCTCTGTGTGCCAGTGCAGAATAGTATCCCGGAGCTGTATGTCCTTTGGAAAGAACGAAACGGTCGCGGTCTGCTTTCTTAGGATCCTTAGGATCGATATTTAACTCTTCAAAATATAAATATGTGTAGATGTCTGCTGCTGACAGAGATCCGCCCGGATGTCCGGATTTGGCAGCGTGTACTGCTGTCACGATGCTCTTACGGATTTCATTTGCAGTTTTCATAAGTTCTGACTTGTTCATGAAAATATGCCTCCTGAAATAGTTTATTTTTAGTCACTTTGTCGGAAGCGCAGATTGGTGCTCTTCCGACAGTAAATTATTCCGATTGTAAATTTTATTCTCCGAATACTGCTTTGTAATCAGCCTGGAATTTTGCGATACCAGCATCTGTAAGCGGATGATGTGTCATCTGTTCAATTACTTTGTAAGGAACAGTTGCAATATCAGCACCTGCAAGTGCACATTCTGTAACGTGCATTGGGTTACGGACGCTCGCGCAGATGATCTGTGTATCAATATCTCCGGCCGCTGCAAACATCTCAGCGATTTCTTCGATCAGTTCTGTTCCACGTACAGAAATATCATCCAGACGTCCAAGGAACGGCGATACATATGTAGCCCCTGCTCTTGCTGCAAGAAGTGCCTGGTTTGCTGTGAATACCAGTGTTACATTTGTCTTGATTCCTTCAGCTGTAAGAGCTTTACAAGCTTTCAGTCCTTCTACAGTCATCGGAATTTTAACTACCATGTTCGGATGGATCTTAGCGATTTCTCTACCTTCTGCAATCATACCTTCTGCATCAGTAGTTGTTGCTTTTACTTCTCCACTGATCGGTCCGTCTACGATAGATGCGATCTCTGCGATAACTTCTTTAAAATCACGTCCCTCTTTTGCGATCAGTGACGGATTTGTTGTAACTCCGCAGATAACTCCCATATCGTTAGCTTTTTTAATGTCTTCCACATTTGCTGTGTCGATGAAAAATCTCATTTCGTTTTCCTCCTTATGAACATGAAAATTCGTATTTCCCGTTATCAGGAATCCCTCTTTTTATCTGATTGCCTGACTTGGTTAAATTATATCGCAATTTACTCTGACAGGTCAATAGCCATATGTTTTTATTAGTAATTTTTCGCGTTAATATTAACTATTTTATTAGTAATTTTTTGATACCGTTTTTGGATAATCCTTTATTTTATAGCGTTTTCAGAGACATAAACTATGAAATATTACTAATATTTTTTGAATTTAAACTAATTTTTCCCTTTTTTTGTTTTCGCATAAGACGTCGTTCCACGCACGATCAGACGAGGTTCATATTCTACATGGTAGGTGCTGATCGGCTGGATCTCTGAATACTGGCTGTTCTGAGAAAGAATCTTTTTCATAATGATATCACAGGCATCCCGCCCTTTGAAAACGACAAAATGCTCGATCGTTGTCAGCGACACCTTATGCATCTTCGCAAACAGTGTATTATCACATCCCATTACGGAAATATCTGCCGGAACTTTATATTTTTCTTCGTGAAGTGCATCCAAGATTCCAAATGCGATCATATCATTTAATCCGACGATCGCAGTAATATCATTATGCTCTCTCAAAAGCTCTTTCGTCAGATCATATCCGATCTTATACTCCGAATCGATATTCGGGATGCTCATATCGATCGACTCATTTGCTGCCTTGATGATCACATTGTCTTTTAATCCAACAGCATCAAATTCTTTCAGAAATCCTTCCACCCTTTTGGAGCGCTGCTTCTGTCTGGTTGTAAGAGGTGGTGCAATATACGCTACTTTCCGATGCCCCAGATCCAGAAGATGCTTTGCCATCATCCTTCCGAGTTTGGAATTATCCAGTTCCACTGCATCTACATTCAGATGCTCATTCTGGTTATTGATAATTACGATCGGAATTTTTTCTGCCAACTCTTCTATCGTATCCATAAAGCAATGACTTGGATTGCAGGTATAGATAATGCCAAGCGGTTTCAGCTCATGCATCATCCTGAGATACCGCTCCTCCATCTTCAGATCCCTCTGGGTATTGCACACAAACAGTCCATATCCCTGCTCCTTTGCACGGGATTCAATCCCTTGAAGCAACATAACATAATAAGGGTTCGTGAGGTTGGAACAAAATACGACGATCAGTTTTTCTTTCCTGCTTTCTCTGCGTGTCTTTCTTTTCGGTACTTCGTATCCCATCTCTTCTGCGATCTGTTCCACTTTACGGATCGTTTCTTTTGAAAATGATACATTATATTTTTTATTCAGGATCATGGATACCGTTGCCTGCGACACACCTGCCGCATGTGCGATATCCGAAGAGGTTACTTTCTTCTTTCTCATATCTTTACTTCTTTCAAATGCATACGTTTCCGGCACTCCTCGCAGTCCTTAAGTCACGTTAAGTCACCTAAAGTGCTGTACGTCCTTCCAGTGCACGCAGAAGCGTCACTTCATCAATATATTCCAGATCGCCGCCGACCGGCACGCCGCTTGCGATCCGGCTGACCTTGATTCCTGTCGGCTTGATCAGTTTGCTGATATACATCGCAGTAGTCTCCCCTTCCAGGCTGGAATTGGTTGCGATGATCACTTCATCCACATCCCCCTGAAGACGCTCCATCAGCTCTTTTAGCCGGATATCTCCAGGTCCGATCCCAAGCATCGGGGAAATTGCGCCATGAAGTACATGGTACACACCATTATATTTTCCAGTCTTTTCATAAGCTGCAAGATCTCGGGAATTTTCCACAACCATGATCGTCTTATGATCCCGCTCTTCGCTGGCACAGATCGGGCATAATTCTTTGTCAGTAAGCGTGCAGCATTGCTTGCAGTATCTTACATTATTTCTTGCATCTACCAGTGTCGCTGCAAGCTGTTCTACCTGTTCCTTCGGCATATTAATGATATGAAAAGCCAGCCTTCCGGCTGACTTTGCTCCGATACCAGGCAGTCTTGATAATTCTTCGATCAGTTTACTGATCTGACTGCTGTAATAATCCATCTTTTACACTCCCGTTCTAGAACATTCCCGGCATTCCGCCAAGTCCGCCAGTCAGCTTGCTCATAGCGGAAGTATTTGCCTCATCGACCTGACGAAGTGCTTCATTGACTGCTGCCATAATCAGGTCTTCCAGCATCTCTACATCATCCGGATCCACAACTTCTTCCTGAAGTTTTACTTTCTGGACTTCTTTTTTACCGCTTACGGTCACTTCTACAGCTCCGCCACCTGCAGTTGCTGTAAAACTTTTCTCTTCCATCTCTTTTGCCTGCTCTTCCATCTGCTTCTGCATCTTCTGAGCCTGCTTCATTAAATTTGCCATATTTCCCGGCATTCCGCCTCCTGGAAATCCTCCTCTTTTTGCCATAACTATAAATCCTCCTAATTATTATTCATCTTCAATCGTGATCTCCATATTGATCACTTTTTCTATATCCACAAAACTGTCTTCAAAATGGCGTCCGTTCTCCACCTGACGCACATCAATCTCCACAGTCTTGCCGATTTTTTTCTCAATCAGATCTTTTAATTCCTGCTTATGTTCTTCACTTCCTACCACGCTGGCGCTGATCTCATCCGGCAGAACGATCAGAAGTCTGTCCTGATTGTCCACGCTGAGTCTTGCCTGCTTCAGATAGCCTCTAAGCATTCCTGATGCTTCGTTTGCAATCTTCCGGAAATTGGATGTCACCTGCTTTACATCTTCCTTCAGTGCTTTCGGAAGCTGCGGTTTTGGCTGTGGTTTCGGTGCTTCGCCGTTTACATAAACAACCCTCTCCTGCGGCTGCGCAACTGCAAAACTTCCTTCTTCTACCTGTTTTTCCAGTGCACGGATCCGGTCCAGAAGACTGTCCTTCGCACTCTCCATCTGCGGTTTGCAAAGCTTGATCAGTGTTACTTCCAGAAGCACTCTTTTCTGTGTTGCATATTTGAGCTGATTTGTCAGCTCGGAAAAAATACGGATATACCGGAGCAGCACCCCGGATTCGATCATCTGTGCTTCCTCTTTCAGCTGCGCCAGATTCTCCGTCGATACATCCAGCACATCTTCCATATTATCCGAAGTCTTCACCAGAAGAAGGTTGCGCAGATACCAGGTAAAATCTGCCGCAAGCTGCGTCAGTTCTCTTCCCTGCATCACAAGCTCTTCTACAGTAGCAAGTACCTTTCCCACATCCTGGCTGATGATCTGTCTGAGAAGCCGGCTGAACACATCCGTATCCACCGCGCCAAGAACCTCAAGAACATGATCGTAGGTCAGCTTCTGTCCGAGGTAAAACGCAATGCACTGATCCAGAAGACTTAGTGCATCTCGCATGGATCCGTCCGCCGCTTTCGCAATATAGCGGATTGCTTTTTCTTCTACCTCAACTTGTTCTTTTTTCATCAGTTCATCCAGACGCGCCGCGATCGTATCGATCGTAATACGCTTGAAATCGTAGCGCTGGCATCTGGATAAAATCGTGATCGGAATCTTATGTGCCTCTGTCGTTGCAAGAATAAAGATTACATATTCCGGGGGTTCCTCCAAAGTCTTTAACAGAGCATTAAATGCACCTATTGAAAGCATATGCACCTCATCGATGATATACACCTTATATCTTCCCTCCGTCGGACGGTAGGATACCTCTTCCCTGATCTCACGGATATTGTCCACACCGTTGTTGGAAGCCGCATCGATCTCAATGACGTTCATGGAAGTACCGGCTGCAATATTTTTGCACATGGTACATTCCCCGCAGGGACTTCCGTCTACCGGATGCTCGCAATTGACTGCCTTTGCAAAAATCTTCGCTACTGTTGTCTTTCCGGTTCCTCTTGTGCCACAGAACAGATATGCATGTCCGATCCTGTCCGCCTTTATCTGATTCTTCAGCGTTGTGATAATATGATCTTGTCCTTTTACGTCTTCAAATTCCGCAGGACGGAATTTACGATACAGGGCAGTATATGACATGTTAAATTACTCCTTTACTCATCACCAAAACTGATTCCGACAATCTTGGCTTCTTTGATGATATCCGCTTTCGGATCTACCATCTTCAGCTTTCCGGCAACCTCTCCAAGCGGAACCTTACGGATGTTGCCGTTCTTGATTCCTACCATATATCCGTAGTCCTCTTTTAAGATCAGGTCTGCTGCTGCTGCTCCAAGTCTGGTTGCAAGCACACGGTCATACGGACACGGACTTCCACCTCTCTGCGTATGTCCCGGCACTGTGATACGAACCTCCTGATCCATACGGTTCTGGATCTTCTCTGCAAGCTCATATGCCACAGACGGATAGCTCTTCTTTTCCTGTTTTTCTTTTAATTTTTTCTTCGGAAGGGCTGCATCTTCTTTTGTGATCGCGCCTTCTGCAACCGCGATGATCGTAAAATGCTTTCCTGCCTCTGTACGACTCTTGATCGCACGCACTACGTTATCCACATCATACGGGATCTCCGGGAGAAGAATAATATCTGCTCCGCCTGCGATTCCGGCATGAAGTGTTACCCATCCTACTTTATGCCCCATAACCTCTACAATAAATACACGGCTGTGTGAAGTTGCAGTTGTATGGATTCTGTCAATTGCTTCCGTTGCGATATCTACCGCACTCTGAAAGCCAAATGTCATATCTGTTCCCCACAGATCGTTGTCGATCGTCTTCGGAAGTGTAATCACATTCAGTCCTTCTTCTCTTAACAGATTCGCAGTCTTATGGGTTCCATTTCCTCCCAGTACTACCAGGCAGTTCAGGTTCAACTTGTGATAAGTATGCTTCATCGCTTCGACCTTATCGATTCCATCCGGTCCAGGTACGCGCATCAGTTTAAACGGCTGTCTGGATGTTCCGAGGATTGTTCCACCCATCGTCAGTATTCCCGAAAAATCTTTTGCTGTCAGCATCTCAAAGTTCGAATAAATAAGTCCTTTATATCCATCCTGAAATCCATAAATTTCCACATCGTTTCGTTTTGAACAAAGTCCTTTTACAACACCTCGCATGGCTGCGTTCAGTGCCTGACAATCCCCACCACTGGTAAGCATTCCAATTCTAAACATAATTGCCCATCCTTTCCCTGTTCATCTTTTCCAGATCAGTCTGTTATTTTCAGTTATAATCCCTTTGTATTATAACCGATTCCTGAGTCCTATACAAGCAATAGTTCTGCTGCAAAACTGATATCTACCGCATCCTGGTCTGTCATTTTGAATCACATCTGGCGAAATGCACAGCACAGATTGACTTTTTGTTCCGGAATGGATATATTATAGAAGTGAAACAGTTAGTGCAGGCATACATCTGATTTTTTGTGATCACATCAGACTCTGCACGTAAAAATTTATAAAAGAAAGTCAGGTATTCTCATGGAAAGAAATGAATTGTGCTGGTGTGGCAGCGGAAAAAAATACAAAAAATGCCATCTTATGATCGAAGAAAAGATCGCATATCATGCAGATAAAGGAGAAATCGTTCCGACAAGAGATATGCTCAAGACCATTCCTCAGATTGAAGGAATCCAGAAAAGTGCAGATCTCAATACTGCCGTACTTGATCATGTAGCAGCCCATATCCACGCAGGCATGAGTACAGCCGAAATTGATAAATTAGTTTATGACTATACAACCGAACACGGCGGAATCCCGGCACCGCTTAATTATCAGGGATTCCCAAAGAGTGTGTGTACTTCTATTAACAACGAGATCTGCCATGGTATTCCGGATGAAAATATTATTCTGGAAGAAGGCGATATCATCAATGTGGATGTATCTACCATTCTGGACGGATATTTCTCAGATGCATCCCGTATGTTTATGATCGGCAAGGTCAGCGAACGTGCCGAAAAACTGGTTCGTGTCACACAGGAATGTGTCGAACTTGGACTTGCGCAGGCAAAACCATGGAACCATCTCGGAGACATTGCAGATGCGATCAATTCACATGCAAAAGCAAATGGCTATTCTGTTGTAGAGGAAATCGGCGGACATGGTGTTGGTCTTGAATTTCACGAAGAACCTTGGGTAAGCTATGTTACACCAAAGGGAAGCGAAATGCTTCTGGTTCCGGGTATGATCTTTACCATCGAACCAATGATCAACGAAGGCAGTCCGGAATTCTTTGTTGATGAAGACAATGACTGGACGGTTTATACCGAAGATGACGGACTTTCTGCTCAGGTAGAATACATGGTCCGCATTACGGATGATGGCGCTGTTGTTATGACAAAATAGTCTGCCCTTTAAGCATCTAAAACATTTGTCTTTTGAAAAAATGCGTATAAAAAAGCTGACATTCTAACTAATCTTGTTAGGAACTGAGACAAATGAAAAAGAAAAACGAAAGAAAAAAGGCAAGAATAAAGCCATCCAAAACGCCATTCTTGCCACTGCAATTATAAATCTGATAGTAGTCGTTTTACAATTGCTAAACACAGTGCTCAATCTAATTAGATACTCAACAAAGTTGAGCAAGGGGGAGTGAAGAGCTCCCCACACTCTCAACTTACTACAAAAATATCAGATAGAACATTAAGATGGAAAATCCCAACGTTCTATCTGATTTTCATTAATGGCAGCTATGGTTTCCGCAACCGTGATCACCACAGGTATGTTCCTCTCCATGATTATGGTCATGATGATTACATTTCACATCCGGATTATAATCTAATGTTCCGTTCACAAAAGCTTCCACTGCTGCATATTTTGATAAAACCCCTGCACACTGCTCCTGACTATATCCTTCTTTATCCAGAAGACGGATTGTCTCATATTCATCTACTGTCAGAAATTCCGGTGTCTTTTTGCTTTTCTTTATTTTATAATTTATGGGCATATGTCAATAACCGGTTTTTTTATAATATGCACATACACGAATTCAATATTTTTAACATCAGTCCCATATTATCATTATCATATTTACTACATATTTTCATTTGTCACATCTTATTCAGTACCATAAACCGTCTTCCGCCTTTGCCAGATCAGCAAACGGTCCCGGAATGACATTTATACTCCGATGTTCACTAAAATAGTCCCTATCAAAAATAATAGGTGTCCCATCCGGGTTTTCAAAATATTCATCCGGTTCAAAAGCTTTACCAAGAGTCTGTGTGCAGATCATTCCCGTTGTATAATCTTTAAGAACCTGTGCCAAATTGGTTTTTAATCTATACTGATTCCCTTCTTCAATTAACTCTACCGTAACCTTATGTGTATGATCTACAAATTTATCCTTTTCCAATTTCCAGGATCTTGCACCATTGAGATAAACATTTCCATTGATCCAGACAGGAAGACTTCTGAAATGGTAATCCTGCAGAGCAGTCATATCCGGCAGATGTTCCATGTCAAATTGGTCAATCCATGTTTGATAATTCAAAAACGAATCAAAAATTTCTGTTCCGCAAATATTATTATTTACCGTCGTAAATCCCATATCTTCCGTAACTTCTGCCTCTTTAACCGGTTCGTTCTGTACAAAAATATTATTGTAAATCCGGTCATCACCATGAAGTATCGTCATAAATCCAGCCACTTCCGTTTCATGTCGTATATGATAGGGCGTATAACGACGTTCAATTACACCATTTGCTATATTATCCGTCCCACCACCAATTCCGGTCAATGCTCCCAAAAAGAGGTTATGTACTAAGGCTACACCCTGGCTTGCTATACGCACAGAAGTTTGTGAAAGCATAATATTATTATCAATCAATGTAGGACCATGACTGACCTCTACAAATACATCCTGACACATCATAGCGCCAAACATCAGCGGTGTATCTTCAGACGGTGCATTGTTATGATGAAATAGATTTCCAGAAATTCGTGTTCCCTGAGCCTCCCAGTCCAGCCATATTCCCATGGTAGAATGGTGAATGTTGTTATTCCTGATAACAACATCAATTGCCGCATGAAATTTAATTGCCGCCAATTCTGCTCCTATAAGCTGTTGCATATTATTAATATGATGGATATTATTATTTTCAACAACACTGAATACGCATCCCATACGTCCGACGATTCCGGCCTGTTCGCAATGATGAATATTATTTCGTCTGATTATATGACTTCCAATTTTTTCTTTGGTCCATCCATGATATTGTCCTCTGCAGACTGCATCTCGTTCCATCTGTGTTGGACTTTTAACATGGTTTTTGGTAAAGTAATGATCGTTCTCTTCGTCATAATATTTTCCCAATGAAATGCCGCTGCACCGACTATTACTGATATCACAATCTTCAATAATCCAGCCTTTAGACCAATGAGGGCCTATCATTCCATCCTGATATGCTGCAGGAGGTGCCCATGTAGGAGCAGCCTTATTGATGTTAAATCCCTGAACCGTTATATAATCGATCCCATTTTGTACCGGCATAAAACAATTTCTACGTACATTAATCTCGACATTTTCTTCATTCGGATTTTTACCCAGGAAATTGGCATAAATGATTGTTTTATTTTCTTTTTGTTCTGTGTACCATTTATACCTAGAATACTCCGGTTCCCAAGAATATGGATATACCTCTGCCTTTATGCATTCTTCCAATGAAGAGACCTCATACATTTGACGGTCATCCAGATAAACAACTCCTGTATGATATATCTTGGAACCCATATACCAGTCTCCATAGATAAAGGTTGTATAAGGATTGTAATCCGCAAAGATGCCATTATCTACACTCATGCGCCACACAGTATCCTGATACAATTCCCAATTCTTTGCCGGCTCTGCGCCTGTAATAACCGCCCCTAACGGTTCAACACTCTTATAAACTATTGGCGCATCCGGAAGCCCTGCACGAACCGGACATACATTTTCCCGATAAATCCCCGGCATAACCAATATTTCATCTCCGGGAGCAGCTACCTTTGCAGCATCATTAATGCATTTAAACGGATTTTCCCTGCTTCCGTCTCCCTGTTTAGATGATTTTGCATCCACAAATAATTTCATTATCAAACCGCCTTTCCCTATTCTGTCTAAAAACTTCAAAACAGATAAATCTTATGCTTTTTCCCTACGTAACTTGTCACTTGCCTTTTCAACATCTGTGAAATACATAACGATAAATGTGATAACTCCAATAACAATTGGAATATAGGAATATAATGCCTTAATTGCCGTCATTGCAGTGTCCGGCTGAACCGCTGCCATTCCATCGAAATGTCCAAATGCTAAGGCCCATCCAACGATTGCGGATCCAATACCGGTACCAACCTTCATGCCAAATGAAACTGCAGAATAGGTAAGACCATCAATTCTCTTCCCTGTTTTTAATTCTCCAAAATCTACCACATCGGCTGCCAATGCAAAAATAAGTGACATTGGTGCCGTTTGCCCAAATGCCCGGATCACCAAAGCCGTATAAAGCATAGGAAGATTATCCGGATATATTGCAATTAAAACATAAGAAACAATCTGAATGGCAAAACTTAACAAGAGCAATCTCCACTTTCCCATAGCCTGATTCATCTTAGGAATAAAAAGAATAAACAAGAGTCCCGGTAACGTTCCGAATAACATTAAATTTCCAAACAGGTTTCCATTCCCCAGAATATAAGTTGCATAATACACGCCAGATCCATTAACGACGCCACCTGATACATAAGTCAATACAAATAATAAGGCGACAAGAATAAAATACTTGTTTTTGAATAGAATTTTGAAAGATTCTACTACCGAAACCTTCTCTTCTGATGAGGTACTGTTCTCCATATGGCTTTCTGTAATACGTTCCTTTGTTCCAAAAAAGCAAATCAAAATAAAAGCAAAACCAAGAAAGCCAAACACTGCAGCCATACCTCCCCAGCCAATTTTTTCAACTAAAGGTGTTGTTGCATAACTAATAACCAATACTGCTATTACAACAAAGAAAAAACGGATAGAACTGATCTTGGATCGAATTTCCGGATCTGGTGTAATAAGCGACAATAACGTTGTATATGCTAAATTACAAGCAGTATAAATTACGGCTGCCATAAGAATATAAGTTATATAAGCGTATACAAGTTTTCCTCCTGACGGAAGAGTCTCCGGCACACTAAACAGTAAAACAAGACCAATTCCCATAAATGGAGCTGTCCACAAAATCCAAGGTCGTGCTTTTCCCCATTTCGTTTTTGTACGGTCAATAGCAAAACCGGCAACCAAATCAGAAACTCCGTCCAGAAGTCTCGTGATAAGCATCAGCGTACCGGTTGCAGCCGCACTGATTCCAACACTATTTGTGTAGTATAGCATTAAAAAAGATGCTACTGTGGTCCAGATAAAATTACACCCCATATCACCAAATGCATAGCAGAGCATTTCTCGAAATGAAAATTTTTCCTTCATACGTATTCCTCCAAACATATACGGCAATAATGATATCTTTTTCCGATATGATTATCGCACTCATTATTCATTTGTAATTATTTTTCAACCATGTTTCTCGAGAACTGTTGTTTTTATAGTACTTATTGTATGCCAATGAATGGTTTAATAAAATAACGCCATTCGTCTTTACTAATCTATTTTGTATCGTAATCCGATTTGTTCATTTTTTGTCTTTTCAATCCGAATTTGAATGTTATAATAGTAACAAGAATACACAGGTTTAGAAAGGAAAAAAAAACATGACGAAACATACCGTTTTCCCCGGCATCAGGCTTTCAGACAGCACCAGCAATCCCAGTCTTTATCTTCAAGGACAGGGGATTCACAATTCTGATCTTGTATTCCGTAATTATGGAGATACCGTTTCCTCTTTTGTTGAATTATTCAGCCCATTTATGTTTCTCTATGGAAAAGTAAGTCAGATAAACGATCAATTTGTCCTTACTGAGGTAACAAAATCTCATAATTTCACAATCTCTTCCAGTTATTCTGAATTTATAACCGCGGAAACCACATCTCTTCACAGACATGAATTTTTTGAAATAACCTATATTGTGTCCGGGACATTGCATATGATCATTGAAGGACAAGATTATTATTTTCACGAAAATGATTGCTGTGTCTGTAACAAAAACATACGACATGTTGAACTTCATGATATAGATTGTGAGTACTTTTTGATTATGCTTCAGGAAGACTTTTTAAAAGATGTGCTAAAAAATGAGATAAATGACTTCACAGAAGATACCAGCAGAACATTTCATCCCATTTTTTCTTCATTGATCAGAACGGATTTTCAAAAGGAATGCAAAAAAGAATCAAAAAAAGAATTCATAGCCATTCGACATATTAAGCAGACCCCTCCGCTCCCTGCTAAACCATTGATACAAAACAAAGAATACCACAGCAGTAAGACCTTATCCGAGCACACCATTTACATTATTAATTCTTTGTTAATTGCCGTCACCTCTAGGAAACCAGGATGGTATTATAATACTCTGAACTATCTTTGCCAGCTTTTATCCTGCTTTGAAGACACTGTTTTTTATGAACCGACATCTTATCTTGTGAATACGCCGCCACACGAAGAGCTGTTCATTCAAATCAGCAGAATGATTGAAAACCAACATGGTAATATATCACGTTCCGAATTAGAACATCAATTAGGATACACAGGAGACCACCTCACCCGTATCATACATAAATATACCGGTATGAACTTCATCCAATATGCCCAGATGTTCTCTCTTCTGGAAGCGGAGCGTCTGCTTACAGAAACCACCATGAGTGTGAGTGATATTTGTATGTTACTGGGTTATTCCAATCGGACTTATTTTTATCAAATATTCAAGGAAAAATATGGTTTACCACCCAAAGAATGGAGAATACAAATACGCTCCAAAAATTAACCATGCCATACCTCAGACAAACAGCAGCATCTTTTTCGAACATGCCACATATTTCATTCATAACCTTGCTCTTACGATCACACTCGTTTTTTCTGCTTTCGTATTTTTCCAAAAGAAAAAGCCCTCGAGGACAATTCTCGAGGGCTTTCAAAATTTCAGTTAATGCGGAAGATGGGACTTGAACCCACACAAGCGCAATGCTTACAAGATCCTTAGTCTTGCTCGTCTGCCAGTTCCGACACTTCCGCATAAAAGGCTTTTCTCGATTGCCCGAAGATTATATTACTACACTTTCAGGAAAAAAGCAACAACAATTTTTGCTTTTTTTCATCTTTTTTGTTCTTTTGCGAATTGTTTTGACTTCGTCCTTTCCTTCTTTCATTTGGATTGGCAATATCGAGTAAAACACTTGACACGAGTACGAAATCGGACTATACTGCAATAAGTACGAAATCGGACTTGAGGAGAAAAAATAATGGAGTCGAAACAAAAAACACTATACATGAGCCGTCAGCTCATAGAGTTTAATCACATTTATAAAGAGTTTAATGATGTATACCGTGAGGCTGCGACAAAGGTAGGACTGTCATTAAGCGGATTTGATATTCTATACGCCATTTGTGAGATGGGGGATGGATGTTTGCAGCGCGATATCAGTCAGATGTGCTGTATTCCAAAGCAGACAGTGAATTCATCGATCCGTAAGCTGGAACAGGATAGATATCTGATACTGGAAAAAGGAAAAGGCCGTGATATGCATATTCATCTGACGGAAAAGGGACAGAAACTTATGGAAGAGAAGATTTATCCGGTGATAGAGGCAGAGAATCAGGCATTTTCTGGTATGAGTAAGGAAGAATGCAAGAAGATGCTGGAACTTTACGAAAAGTATAATATGGAATTGAAAGCGAATATCCAGAAGCTTCAAATGTCTCAAGTATAGTTGAGGATTTTATAGAAACAGAAGTTATTGCACTTCTGCAATCCTGCCGGAGGCTATATCAGCTGGGGGATTGACTCCCACCACTGATACCAGCTTGTTTCTCACCACCTATAGAGTTGGGAGTCATCTCCCAACTGATATAATGTGAAATATAATGTGAAAAACAGTACCGGCAGACGGAATTGTATTGTATAATGAAAGTATGATTATACAAGTGTAAAGAGGAGCGTGATTCTATGACGATTCGGGAGCAGATGGAAGAAAGAGAATTGGAGTATTTAAGTCCTTATGCGACATTGAGTAAGAATTCAAAAGGCCGGAAGATTAAGGAAGAGGAATGTGATATTCGTCCGGTCTTTCAGCGTGATCGTGACCGGATCGTGCACTGCAAGGCGTTCCGCAGACTGAAGCAGAAGACCCAGGTGTTTCTTCTTCCGAAAGGAGATCATTACCGTACAAGGCTGACACATACACTGGAGGTGTCACAAAATGCAAGAACAATCGCGAAAGCACTCCGGCTTAATGAGGAACTGGTAGAAGCAATTGCCCTGGGGCATGATCTGGGACATACACCTTTCGGGCATGCAGGGGAGCGTGCGCTCAATGAACTTTGCCCGGGAGGTTTCAAACACAATGAGCAGAGTGTGCGAGTGGTGGAATCTATAGAAAAGGAAGGACGGGGACTGAATCTTACATGGGAAGTCATTGACGGGATCAGGAATCACAAAACAAGCGGACGCCCGTCAACACTGGAAGGACAGATCGTGCGCCTGTCAGATAAGATCGCCTATATTAATCATGATATTGATGATGCAATCCGTGGCGGTATTTTAAGAGAAGAAGATATTCCGAAGAAATATACGGATGTTTTGGGAACTTCGGTGAAAGGACGCCTGAACACACTCGTACATAATGTTATTATCAACAGTGTGGATCGTCCGGTGATTCAGATGTCTGAGGAAGTTCATGAGGCTATGCAGGGTCTTCGTGTATTTATGTTTGAAAATGTTTACCGTAACCCGGTTGCCAAGAAGGAAGAGGGCAAAGCAATCCATATGATTACCAATCTATATGAATTCTATATAAAGAATCCGGAGTTTCTTCCGGAGCAATCACAGAATATGTTAAAAAAGGGAGAAGAGCTGTCACGGGTCGTGTGCGATTATATCGCAGGAATGACGGATACTTATGCAGTGAAGAAATTTACGGAATTTTTTATCCCAGAATCTTGGAAAAATTAAAGGAAATATAAAGTTTGTGTCGAATATTATTAATAGGGACGTTTCTTCTTCTGGATTTGAGGAAGAGATGATGAAAAATGAAAGGACGCAGATATGTATTATCCAGAGGAATTAGTGGAAGAAATCCGGTCAAAAAATGATATCGTAGATGTAATTTCCAGTTATGTGAGACTTCAGAAAAAAGGAAGCTCCTACTTTGGATTATGTCCATTTCATAATGAAAAATCCCCGTCATTTTCAGTCAGCAGACAGAAGCAGATGTATTATTGTTTTGGCTGTGGTGCCGGAGGAAATGTATTCACATTTCTGATGGAATATGAAAATTATTCTTTTGTAGAGGCACTGAAATATCTGGCGGATCGTGCAGGCGTAGAGCTTCCGGAACCGGAGTACTCTGGGGAGGCGAAAAAGCGCGCAGATACAAAAGCTATATTACTGGAGATTAATAAGGCAGCAGCACAGTACTTTTATGTACAGCTTTTAAGGCCGCAAGGGGGACATGCCCTTACATACTTAAAAGATCGAAAGCTAAGTGACGATACGATCAAAGCATTTGGTCTGGGATATTCGAACAAGTACAGTGATGATTTGTACAAGTATCTGAAATCAAAAGGCTACAAAGACGATATGATCTCACAGGCAGGTCTGATCAGTATTGATGAAAAATACGGAGTTCACGATAAGTTCTGGAACAGGGTCATGTTTCCGATTATGGATGTAAACAGCCGTGTTATTGGATTTGGCGGCCGTGTCATGGGTGATGCAAAGCCAAAATATCTGAACTCACCGGAGACGATCATTTTTGACAAAAGCCGGAACCTGTATGGACTGAATCGAGCAAGAAAGTCGAGAAAGCCTTATTTTCTACTTTGTGAGGGCTATATGGATGTGATTTCCCTGCATCAGGCGGGATTTACCAATGCAGTAGCGTCACTTGGAACAGCCCTGACACCGGGACATGCAGCGCTTATCAAACGGTATGTCAATGAAGTCTACCTGACGTATGACAGTGACGAGGCAGGAACGAAAGCAGCTCTGAGGGCAGGACCGATTCTGCGTGAAGTTGGGATTACGGCAAAAATCATTCGGATGGAACCGTATAAAGATCCAGATGAATTTATTAAAAATCTCGGTGCAGAAGCCTTTGAAGAACGGATCCAGAAGGCAAGGAATGGATTTATGTTCAGTCTTGAAATTCTGGAACGGGATTATGATATGACGTCGCCGGAAGGCAGAACGGACTTTATGAAGGAAGCTGCGAGAAAGCTTACAGAGTTTGATGAAGAGATAGAGCGCAATAACTACATTGATGCAGTTGCAGGAACTTATCATGTCGGCAGTGAAGATCTGAGAAAACTGGTCGGACGAATGGCAGTTCAGACCGGACTTGCAAAGCCGGTGGAAAGACCGAGATCTACAAGGAGTCAGAACCTGGATAAGGAAGATGGTACACGAAAGTCACAGAAGATTCTGTTGACATGGATGGCATCGGATGAGAATGTATTTGCACAGATCCAGAAGTATATTCATCCGGAAGATTTTCAGGAAGGGATATATCGGACTGTAGCTGAGCTTTTATATGCGCAGCACGAACAGGGAAAGCTCAATCCGGCGCAGATCATGAATCATTTTACAGATGAAGAGGAACATCGTGAGGTGGCAGCGCTTTTTAATACAAGAATCCGGGAAATTAAAACAGCACATGAACAGGAAAAGGCATTAAAAGAGACAATTATCCGGGTAAAGAAGAATAGTATTGAAGAACACTCAGCAAAGCTTGATCCGACCGATATACAGGGATTGCAGAAGCTGATGGAAGCAAAACGGGCGTTGCAGGACCTTGAAAAATTGCATATTTCTATTAATTAAGGATAAAATAAAAACATATAATGGAGGATGGACACCACATGGAAGAAAACATAGCGAAATTTGGGGAAAAGTTAAAACAACTGGTTGCTCATGGAAAGAAGAATAAGAGTATCCTGGAACTTCAGGAAATCAATGATTTTTTCTCAGATATGGAGCTTGATGCAGAACAGATGGAGAAAGTTTATGAGTATCTGGAGGCCAATCATATTGATGTGCTTCGTGTAAGCGGAGATGGGGATGGAATTGAGGAATTAGATGATGTTGATGATTCCGATATTGTTCTGACAGATGAAGACGATGTTGATATGGAGAAAATCGACTTGTCTGTGCCGGATGGAATCAGTATAGAGGATCCGGTCCGTATGTATCTGAAAGAGATTGGAAAGGTACCGCTTCTTTCAGCAGATGAAGAAGTAGAGCTTGCAAAGCGTATGGCAGAGGGAGACGAGGATGCTAAGAAGCGTCTGGCAGAAGCAAACCTTCGTCTTGTTGTCAGTATTGCTAAGAGATATGTGGGACGTGGAATGCTGTTTCTGGATCTGATTCAGGAAGGCAATTTGGGTCTAATTAAAGCGGTTGAGAAGTTTGACTATCATAAAGGATTCAAATTCAGTACTTATGCAACATGGTGGATCCGCCAGGCAATTACAAGAGCAATTGCTGATCAGGCCAGAACTATCCGTATTCCGGTGCATATGGTAGAGACGATCAATAAACTGATCCGTGTTTCCAGACAATTACTGCAGGAGTTAGGACGTGAACCTACGCCGGAGGAAATTGCAGCAGAATTAGATATGCCAGTGGAACGTGTCCGTGAAATCTTAAAGATTTCTCAGGAACCGGTATCACTGGAGACACCAATCGGTGAAGAGGAAGACAGTCACCTGGGAGATTTTATTCAGGACGACAATGTTCCGGTACCTGCTGAAGCCGCAGCTCAGACACTTTTAAAAGAGCAGTTAGATGAAGTGTTAGATACTCTGACAGAGAGAGAGCAGAAAGTTTTAAGACTTCGTTTTGGTATGGATGATGGACGTGCACGTACACTGGAAGAAGTTGGTAAGGAGTTTGATGTAACGCGTGAGCGTATTCGTCAGATCGAGGCAAAAGCACTTAGAAAGCTTCGTCATCCGAGCCGCAGTAGAAAATTAAGAGATTATCTGGATTAAGAAAGAGGCGCCTATGGAACTATCAAAGAGACTTACTGCAGTAGCAGGTCTTGTGACAGAGGGCGCCTCTGTCGCAGATATAGGAACAGATCACGGATATATACCGATTCATTTGATAGAACAGAATTTATCACCGAAAGTGATAGCGATGGATATCAATAAGGGACCGCTGGAACGTGCGAGAATTCACATAGCAGGCTATGGAATGAGTGACCGGATTGAGACAAGGCTGTCGGATGGACTGGCAGCAGTAAAGCCGAAAGAAGTGGAGGAGATGATCGTTGCCGGAATGGGCGGCGGTCTTGTGATTCACATTCTGGAAGAAGGAAAACAAATCGTCAGCACATTAAAAGGCTGCATCTTACAGCCTCAGTCTGAGATACAGAAAGTACGGGAATATCTTGTAGAACATGGGTTTCGGTTCGAAGCAGAAGATATGGTAGAGGAAGACGGGAAATATTATCCTATGATGCGGGTGGTACCACCAGAATATTGTGAACATAAGACGGCCGACCGGCAGGAAGATTGTAAAAAAGAGGAATGGGAGTACCTTTATGGACCACTACTTTTAAAAAACAAAAATCCGATATTATATGAATATCTGAAGCGTGAAATCCGTATTCGTGAAGATATACTTCTCGGTCTTGCCGGAAAAGATGGTGAGCGGATAAAAGAGCGTATGACAGAAATTGAACATGAACTGGAAGTAGCAAAAAAAGCAATGTCTTACTATGAAGAGTAAGAAAAGCATTGTAAGAAAAACATTGTTGAATACTATGTGAATATTAGAGAGGAATGATTGCATGCTATGTAAAGATATTATCAAAATAATAGAACAGGACTATTCACCAAGATATGCTCTTTCCTGGGATAATGTCGGACTGCTGGCAGGAAGAGATGATAAAGAAGTTGCAAAAATATATGTGGCACTGGATGCTACAGATGAAGTGGTAGATGAGGCAATTTTGGCAGGTGCAGATATGCTGGTGACACATCATCCTTTGATTTTTAGCGGTATGAAACAAGTGAATAATCAGAATTTCATCGGCAGAAGATTAGTAAAACTGATTCAGCATGACATTTCTTATTATGCTATGCACACGAATTATGATGTCAAAGGTATGGCAGATCTGGCAGCAGATTATCTGAAACTTGAGAATTGTCAGATACTGGATGTCACCGGAGAAAATGAATCGGGAGAACCGGAAGGTATTGGCCGTGTCGGAGAGATACCATCTGCTTCTGATAATGATGAACAGAGAAATGAAATTTCACTGGCAGATTATTGTGAAGAAGTCAAGAAAGCATTTGCCCTTGATACAGTGAAAGTATTCGGCGATCTGAAGCAAAAGGTTCACCGAGTAGCAATCTGTCCGGGGTCTGGTAAAAGTGATATTGATCAGGCGATTGCAGCAGGGGCTGATGTCTATGTGACCGGAGATATCGGTCATCATGAAGGGATTGACGCACTTGCAAGAGGACTTAATATCATCGACGCAGGACATTATGGGGTGGAGCACATATTTATCGGCGATATGGGGAATTATTTACGAGCACACCTTTTGGGAGTCGAGGTCATAGAAGCCCCAGTGAGTCATCCGTTTACAGTAATATAGGGAAAGCTTTATAGAAGCAGTCATGATATAGGGAGGATCGGAAGATGGAAGAGAAAAGAATGTATCATGTAAAAATTAAAAATGAAGTGAAAGAATATGAAGCTGGTATCACATATCACGACATTGCAAAAGAATACCAGAAAGATTATGAGCATGAGATTGTTCTGGTATTTGTAGATGGAAAACTTCAGGAACTGCACAAGCGTCTGAAAAAAGATTGTGAAATCAGTTTTGTGACAACAGCGGATCCCATTGGACATGAGGCATACAAACGAAGCATGAGTTTCCTTCTTGTAAAAGCAGTTTATGACGTGGCAGGACATAAGAATATTGACAAGGTTCGGATGCATTTTGCAATAGGACCGGGATATTATTGTACGATTACCGGCGAAACAAGAGTCGATGATGATTTTCTTGAGCGTGTCGAGTCGAGGATGCACGAACTTGTGGAGGCAGATCTATCAATCAAGAAAAGAACGGTTCATACAGATGAGGCAATCGGACTTTTTGGACAGTATGGAATGTATGATAAAGAAGAATTGTTCCGTTACCGCCGTGTATCCAAAGTAAACCTTTACAGCATCAATGAGTTTGAAGATTATTATTATGGATATATGCTTTACAGTACAGGGTATCTGAAATATTTTAAATTATATCGGTATGATGAAGGATTTGTACTTCAGATGCCAGAGATTGATAAGCCGGAGATCGTGCCACATTTTCAGGCGAGAACAAAGTTCTTTCAGGTCATGAAAGAATCTGTGAAATGGGGAGATATTCAGGAGATTGAGACGGTTGGCGGATTGAATCGCAATATTACCAGTGGAGATGTTCAGGAGACTGTGCTTGTGCAGGAAGCAATGCAGGAAAGAAGAATTGCAGAAATTGCACAGATGATTGCTTCCAGACCGGAAATCAGATTCGTATTGATTGCGGGACCGTCGTCTTCCGGAAAGACTACATTTTCACACAGACTGTCTGTACAGCTTCGTGCAAATGGAATGCGTCCCCATCCGATCGCAGTAGATAATTACTTTAAAGAAAGAGGAGAGACTCCGAAAGACGAGAAGGGAAATTATAATTTTGAAGGACTTTGTGCAGTGGATATTGATCTGTTTGAGAAACAAATGCAGGAACTGCTGGATGGAAAAGAAGTGATAATTCCAAATTTTGATTTTGTGAAGGGACATAAAGAATTTGTAGGAAGTCCATTGAAACTTGGAGAACACGATATTCTGGTTATTGAAGGCATTCACTGCCTGAATCCAAAGCTGACAAAAGCATTGGCAGATGAGAATAAGTTTAAAATTTATATCAGTGCACTGACACAGCTTAACATTGATGAGCATAACCGGATTCCAACCACAGATGGCCGGCTTCTTCGAAGAATTGTGCGAGATGCAAGAACAAGAGGTGCTTCTGCAAAAAAGACAATTCAGATGTGGCCTTCTGTACGGAAAGGCGAGGAAGAGAATATTTTCCCATTCCAGGAGGAAGCAGATGTCATGTTCAATTCTGCTCTGATCTATGAACTGGCAGTATTGAAACCATATGTAGAAGCTCAGTTATTCGGAGTTGAAAGAGAGTGCCCGGAATATATCGAGGCAAAGAGACTGCTTAAATTCCTGGATTACTTTGTTGGAATCGGAAGCGAAAAAGTGCCGACGAACTCATTGCTTCGAGAGTTCATTGGTGGCGGCTGCTTCCGGGTTTAATAAATGGTGCCGGAATACGCCGTAGAACAGGAAATGCAATTTCATGTTCTATAAAAATAAATCCAAACGATTCAAGATATCGTTTGGATTTATTAATTTATTTGGATTTTACCTGACGCCATAATTCATTGTATATGGCATCATTTTCATCTCCCAGGAATTTGAATGTTTCGCAATTTTCCAGTGCTTTATCATCTGGAAATACAATTGGATTATTACGGTATTCCGGAGCGAGGAGTTTTCTTCCTTCCTCATTCGGGATGGAATAGGTGATATAGTCGAAGTTCATCTTAGCAATGTCTGGACGGCACATGAAATTGATAAAAGCTTCTGCGTTTTCTTTATTCTTTGCGTTTTTCGGGATGACCCAGGAGTCAATCCACATGTTACTTCCTTCTTTTGGAATGACATATTCCAGGTCCGGATTCTCAAGCTGACAGGTGATAGCTTCTCCAGAGTAGATGACAGCGAGAGCAGCCTCATTTCCAATCATTTTATCACGGGCCTGATCGACAACATAAGCCTGGACAAGTGGCTTTTGTTCGATCAGTTTATTCTTAGCTTCAGTCAGTTCATCCAGATCGGTTGAGTTCAGTGAGTAGCCAAGGTATTTTAATGTGATGCCAAATGCATCACGGACACTATCTTGCATGAGGATACTATCTTTGTATTTTTCGTTCCACAGAATTCCCCAACTATCTACAGGATCGTCGACCATAGTTTTATTGTAAAGGATTCCTACAGTTCCCCAAAGGTGAGGAACAGAGTATTTATTCTCCGGGTCAAACTCTTTGGAATGCTCCATATAAGTGCTTCCAATATTCTTGATGTTCGGAATATTGTCAAAATTCAGTTCAGCCAGCAGATCATTTTCAATCATACGCTGGATCATGTAGTCGGACGGGCATACGACATCGTAGGCAATGGCGCCTGACTGTATTTTTGGATACATGATCTCGTTTGTTTCATATTCTTCGTAAACGACATCAATGCCGGTTTCTTCTTCAAACATATCTAAAGTTTCCGGATCGATATATTCTCCCCAGTTGTACACAATGACCTGTTTATCACTGGAACTTTTTGATCGTATTCCATAGAATATTCCGCCTGCCAGAATGAGAACGACCATACAGACTGGAACCACTCTCGACATCATAACTTTGCGGAATTTGCGAAGCTTTGGATGCTGGCTGGCAACTTTGGAAAATTTAGCATTTTTTGCACCGGCAGCTTTTTCATCTGGTTTCATGTTGATCAATAACAAAAGAATCATGACAACCAGGAACATCAATGTGGACAGTGCATACATGGAAGGATTGATTCCTTTTCGCACCTCACTGTAAATCTTGGTGGACAGAGTGTCGACACCAGGTCCTTTTGTAAAATGCGTGATGATAAAGTCATCTAAGGACATAGTAAATGCCAGTAGGAAACCGGAGGACACACCTGGCAGAATGTCCGGGAATACGACTTTGAAAAAAGCGTATAACGGAGAAGCGCCAAGATCCAGGGCGGCCTCATAAGTGCTGACGTTCGTTTGACGCAGCTTTGGCAGAACACTCAGGATTACATAGGGAATGTTAAAGGTAATATGTGCAATCAGGATTGTCTTAAATCCAAGGGAAAATCTACATGCGATGAATAACAGCATAAGAGAGATTCCTGTCACAATATCGGCATTTAACATAGGAATATTGGTTACACCAGTCACGACAGTACGCATTTTCTTTCGCATTGCCTGAATACCGATAGCGGCAGCAGTACCGAGAATCGTAGCAATTAGTGCAGATAACAATGCGATGATCAGTGTCGTATAAAGTGCGTTCATAATGGAATTATTTTTAAATAATTCCACATACCATTTTGTTGTAAAACCGCCCCATTTGGAACGGGATTTTGAGGAGTTAAAGGATAATACCATAAGGGTGATGATCGGCGCGTACAAAATGACGCATATCAGCACCAGATAAAACCGTTTAAAAAAATTCTTGATCAAAATGTAGTTCCCTCCCCGTCTTTATCGTATTTTGCGATCAATGCCATACTGATCAAAATGAAGATCATCAGTACAAGGGACATACCGCTGCCAGAGTGCCAGTTACTTCCTTGTTTAAATTCCTGCTCAATAACATTACCGATCAGGAGAATCTTACTTCCACCTAAGAGGTCGGAGATGACAAAAGTTGTCAGTGACGGTACAAAGACCATGGTAATTCCACTGATGATCCCCGGAACGCTCAGTGGCAGCAGGATTTTTGTAAATGTCTGCACACTGTTTGCGCCAAGATCTCTGGCTGCTTCGATAACATTTGTGTCAATTTTGGACAGTACATTGTAAATTGGTAAGATCATAAATGGCAGAAAATCATAGACCATACCAAGTACGATGGCATATGGAGTGTTGATGATTTCCAGTGCCGGTAAATGGAAAAAATGAAGGAGACTGTTGATAACTCCGTTCTTTTCCAACAGGTTCTGCCATGCAATGATCCGAAGCAAAGAATTCATCCACATTGGCAGGATGAAAATCAGTACGATAAAGCTGGACTGATTGACGCCAAGTCCAGTCAGGATCATAGCCAGAGGGTATGCGAGAATCAGGCAGATAATCGTACTGACAAGGGATAACAAAAGTGCCAGTCCCAATGCCTTTAAATTCTCAGGTTCTGTGATCCTGGCAAGATTCATCAGGGTGAATCCACCGTCATTATTCGTCAGACCATAGTAGAAGACCATGATAAGAGGAATGATGATAAATGCTGCTGACCAGAGAAGATACGGACCGGCAAGCATCTGTTTTAATAATTTACTATTCTTCAATTGGTACCGCCTCCTCATCTTCAGATTCTGGTTTTTTCATGATCTGAATATCAAATGGGTCTACGCGCAGTCCGACTTCTGCTCCGACTGGGAACATATCGGTGCTGTGCACGAGCCATTCGTAATTATTTGCCATGACTTCCATCTCATAGTGAACACCTTTGAAAATAACATGTGTAACAACGCCTCGGATAATTCCGTCTTCTGGTTTTACAAGGTCGATATCTTCCGGGCGGATCACTGCATCAACAGGCTTCTTCTGACCGAATCCTTCATCGACACACGGAAAGTTGGCGCCGAGGATATTGACGAGCCGGTCATGTACCATCGTGGCAGAAAGAATGTTACTGTCACCGATAAAGTCTGCAACGAACGCATTCTTCGGTTCATTATAAATATCTTCCGGTGTTCCTACCTGCTGGATATATCCCTGGTTCATAACGACGATCGTATCGGACATAGTCAGGGCTTCCTCCTGATCATGAGTGACGTAAATAAATGTAATGCCAAGCTCATTTTTTAAGCGGATCAGTTCGTACTGCATATCCTGGCGCAGCTTTAAGTCAAGAGCACCAAGAGGTTCGTCAAGAAGCAGGACTTTCGGTTCATTTACAATGGCTCTTGCAATAGCGATACGCTGCTGTTGTCCGCCGCTTAAGGAAGCAGGAGTACGGTTTTCGAAGCCTTCAAGATTAACAAGTTTTAACGCATAACGAATCTTATCATTGATGTAATTCTGAGATTTTCCTTTAATCTTTAGCCCGAATGCAATATTTTCTGCAATGGTCATATGGGTAAAAAGTGCATATTTCTGGAATACGGTATTTAACTGTCGTTTGTTTGGAGCCAGGTTTGTGATATCCTGACCATCGAAGATGATTTTTCCAGAGTCAGGAGTCTCGAATCCACCAAGAATACGAAGCAGTGTTGTTTTTCCGCAACCGCTTGGTCCCAGAAGAGTTAAAAATTCATTTTCCCGGATATAAAGATTCAGTTCGTCCAGTACGACATTTTCATCAAATGCTTTGGATATATTTACAATATCGATTAATTTATTAGACATGTTCATTGTCCTCCAAAAATGTAATTATAATTTAGAACTTAAGGCCGGCTATCAAGGAAGTCCTGATAGATAAGAAGTCTGCTCAGCCTAAAAGTTCGGCGGGGTGCTGACCCATAAAATAACGGCACCGGATGTGCCAAAAGCTTCTATATAATGTTCAGAGTGAGGTGTGAAATAAAAAGATTCTCCTTTTTTCGCAGTGTAACTTTTATGTCCGATATGAATCTTGATACTTCCTTTTAATACATAACCAAATTCTTCACCTTCGTGTGGGAGATCCCGGTAAGTTAATCCGCCAGGCTTTAGAGTCAGACGGATCGGTTCCATCATATTTTTCTGAGCGTTCGGTATGATCCATTCGGTCTTGCTGCCAAGTTCAGAATCAATTTTCTCAAAATAGTCTTCATTTTGAAATACAATCTGATCTTCCGGCTCTTCCTGGAAAAATTCTGAGACGGTTGTGCCCAGGCACTGCAAAATGTCCATCAATGTCGCAATGGACGGGGAGGTGAGATCCCGTTCCAGCTGGGAAATAAATCCCTTGGACAGTTCACTGCGGTCTGCCAGCTCTTCCTGGGTGAGCCCCTTGGCGACGCGGAGTTCCTTAATCTTTTTGCCGATATCCATCAAAAATCCACCTTTCTGAAAGAATCATTATGGATTCCTTGTGTTGATTTAAAGTAAACATGATAAAAGCCGTCGCCAACAAAAATAAAATTAAACTCAAAGTTTAGTATTTGTTAACAAACGACCTGAAAATCATTATACAGGAAAAATACTAAAAATCAACAGTTTAAATGAAAATAATTGAAAAATGAATGTAAAATTTCAGAATGTAAAAATGAGCAAAAAAATGAGCAAAAAAATGAGCAAAAATGCAGATGAAAAATGCAGATGAAGGCAGTTTTTTATGGACATGATAAATCATGAATGCTATAATAACTTAGTTTGACAATATGTCAGCTGAGAGGTATGTCATGCAATTGCATGACGCGCACCTCGCAGCAAGAATGCCGAGGCATTCTTGAATTATTTATGGACATAAAGATAAGAATGAAAAGGAACTGGATATGAGAAAAAATCGAAAGAATAATTCCCATACCTATAGGAAAAGAATTTGTATTATGGCAGTTCTTCTGGCTGGCAGTCTTATGCTGGGAGGGTGTGGAGTAAAGAAAGAGAAAGCGGCAGACAACGAACTGCCGGAGATTGTCATTGGAATGGATTATTTTGAACCTTACAGTTATCAGGTGAGTAATGGTGAATATAAAGGTATTGATGTGGAACTTGCCAAGGAAGCATTTCAGAGGCTGGGATACCAGCCTAAGTTCGAGAATATAGTCTGGGAAGATAAAGACGAACTTCTGGCAGATGGAACAATCGACTGTCTGTGGAGCAGTTATTCCATGAATGGAAGAGAAGATAAATATCAGTGGGCAGGTCCGTATCTGTACAGTCGTCAGATGGTGGCTGTAAGAAAAGAGAGTGAAATCAATACTATTCAGGATCTGGAAGGAAAGAAGATTGCGGTTCAGGCGACCACAAAGGCAGAGGATCTTTTCCTTCATAAGATTGCGTCAGATCTTCCACAAATGGAGTCGGTAAACTGCTTTTCTACGACGAATGAACTTTATGCTGCACTTAGAAAAGATTATGTAGATGCGATTGCAGGTCATGAGGCAATGCTGGGCAGCCTGGTGAGAGATGGAGAGGATGCATACCGTATGCTGGACGAGAGTATCTATACTTCAGAACTTGGAATTGCTTTTAAAAAAGGAACCCATAAAGAAGTAGCACAAGAGCTTACAGAAACTCTCGAAGAGATGCGAAATGAGGGCATTACAGAAGAAATAGTCAAAAAGTACGGATTGGATGCGGATGAAATCCTGCCGGGAGGAAAAAGCAAATGAGCAGACAGGTAAGAACGCAGATGCCGCAGACGCAGAAAAAAGATAAGAGGAGTAAAAGCAAAGAAAAGAAATTTGACAAAAATACATGCTTATTGGTGTTTGTTCTGATTTTTTCCGGAATCCTGATTTTTCTTCTGTTGACAGCGAGTGATAATAAAAAACTGAATAGTACGTTGAATGAGACATTTGACTTTGCAAAAACCAGGATTGAAAGGTATGAGAGCTATAATACGAATGACCAGGTGAAGAGTCTGGTACGCCTTATGGACAAAACAACAGAATTAAGCCGGGTCATAGCACAGGAAGATAATCTCAGTGAGGAGATGTTGGATGAATATGCAAACGAACAGCGTCTGACAGGAATCCTTGTGTTGGATCAGAACCAGAAAGTGACAGAACAGACTGCAAAAGATGGAGATGCTATGCTATTGTGGCAAAAGCTGATTGAAAGTGATTATGTGTGTGATATTGCCAAGTACCCCCAAAAGACTTATACGACCCGTCTGAGAAATGAAGGAAAGCTCTATGATTTTGCGGCAGTGGCAAGGCAGGATGCAGCAGGGATAGTGATCACATATATGCAGAAAGAGGAAGTAAGTGAGTTAAACGGAGACCTGACGATGAAATCGTTATTTGCGGATTTTCCTTTTGAAATGAATGGAAGCATAGTGATCTGTGATGATGACAAGGTTGTCAGTACCAATAAACAGGAGCTTCTTTCGAGTTCTGTAGAAGAATCAAAGTCATTGTATAAAAATGAATTTAAGGCAGGGGGGAATGGAATTGTCTGCCTTCATTCAAAGGACGGAAACTGGTATGGACGCAAGGAGAAGATTAAAGACTATGATGCATATATCTTTTTCCCGGAAAGCCAGGTTTACATCACACGAAATATTGTATGTGTGATTTATGTGTTACTTGCCTTACTTCTTTTCTCTCTTTATTGGGTGAGCAGGAACCGAACAGAAAAGAGAAGTATCCTTCAAGATCAGAAGAGACTTCGTGTGATCAATGCACTTGGCCATGCATATTCTTCTATTTCTCTTGTGAATATAAAAACAGAGAAAATCGAAATTGTAAAATCTTCAAGGAATATGAAGCCGGATCAGAAAGGGGATATTCTTTCCAAAGCGCACCTGGAAGAACTGATACAGCAGGTTATTACAGAGCCATTTCAGGAGAAATATCGTGAATTTATCAATATGAGTACGGTGACACAGCGTCTGGAAGAACGTGAGACGTTGAGCTTTACAGCTCAGACGGTAGAAGAAAGGTGGCTGACAATAATCATTGTGCCGCAGGGATATGATAAAACTGGGAAACTAAGTACAGTTCTGGTTGCGAACCGTGATGTAACAGAGGAAAAAGAACGAGAGATAGAGCGGGATAAGAATCTGAGAAATGCACTCGCAGCTGCGGAACATGCAAACAGGGCGAAAACAGCGTTCCTGAATAATATGTCCCATGATATCCGTACGCCGATGAATGCGATTATCGGATTTACAGCACTTGCGACAACGCATGTTGGCAACACAGAACTTGTTCTGGATTATCTGAAAAAAATCCATACATCCAGTCAGCATTTGCTTAGCCTGATCAATGATGTGTTGGATATGAGTAGAATCGAGAGCGGTTCTGTTCGAATTGAATATACAACGGTACACCTGCCGGATATTTTGCATGATTTAAGAACGATCATTCAGGGATCTGTACATTCCAAACAGCAGGATCTTTATATTGATACACAGGATGTAATTCATGAAGATATCATTACCGACAAGCTGCGTCTGACACAGGTCCTTCTCAATATTTGCAGTAATGCTGTAAAATTCACACCGGTCGGCGGTATGATTAACATTCGTGTTTCGGAGAAGCCATGTAGAAGAGATGGATACATAACGGTCGTTTTCAGTGTGAAAGATAATGGAATCGGAATGTCTAGGGAGTTCCGAAAGCATGTGTTTGATTCTTTTTCAAGAGAGCATACTGTTACGGAGAATGGGATTGGAGGAACCGGTCTTGGAATGGCAATCACCAAAAACATTGTGGACATGATGGGCGGTACAATTCAGGTTGAAAGTGAAACCGGAAAAGGAACAGAATTTACAATTATGCTTGAATGCGAAACATCAGGAGAGATAGTGAAACGGGAACCTGTTCCAGAGCTAAAAGGTGCCAGAGCGCTTGTGGTGGATGATGATGCACAAACTTGTATGAGTGTGAGCAGAATGCTGCGTGAGATTGAAATGACGGCAGACTGGACAACTTCGGGAAAAGAAGCGGTACTTCGGGCAAAAGAAGCGTATGAACAGAATCAGGAATTTAAAGTGTATATCATTGACTGGCTGATGCCGGATATGAACGGAATCGAGACAGTACGCAGGATCCGTATGGTGGTTGGAGAGGAGTATCCGATTATTATCCTGACTGCTTATGACTGGTCAGATGTTGAACAGGAGGCAAGAGAGGCGGGAGTAACTGCATTTGTGTCGAAACCGTTGTTTCTTTCAGAGCTGCGGGAAGTTCTGATGAGTCAGGCGCAAAGAGAACTCCTTAAGAATGAAAAACAGAAGGCTCAGGCGAAAAACCGAAAGAGTTATGCAGGTAAAAAAGTCCTTCTTGTAGAGGATAATGAGTTGAACCGCGAGATTGCAACAGCAATCATGAAAGAAATTGGTCTGGAAGTGGATACAGCAGAGGATGGCACAGATGCTGTGAATATCATGTCATCAGCAGAAGGCAGGAAATATGATCTGATTTTTATGGATATTCAGATGCCGAAGATGGATGGCTATACTGCAACCCGGGAGATACGTACGCTGAACAATCACAAATGTGCGAATATCCCAATCATTGCGATGACTGCAAATGCTTTTGAGGAAGACCGTAAAAAGGCGGTCAAGGCTGGTATGAATGGTCACATTGCCAAACCAATCAGTGCAGATGTAATTCTGGAAAATCTGGATCAGATTTTTGAAGGATAAAGAAGAACAAAAACAGGTTTTGACAAATCACCTATATTTCCGTAAAATATAATTGGTTATTTGTGCAAAATGGATTTTAAAATTTCTGAAAAATCAGGGAGAATGAAGAGAGATTATGATTAAGATCAAGAATTATAAAAAGGTAGAAAACCTGGAAGAAGCCTGGGAGCTGAACCAGAAGCGCACGAACCGGATTATTGGAGGTATGCTATGGGTAAAGATGAGTGATGCTAATGTGCAGACTGCAATCGACCTGTCCGGACTTGGGCTGGATCAGATCGAAGAGACAGAAGAGGAGTTCAGGATCGGCTGCATGGTCACGCTTCGTCAGATGGAATTGCATGAAGGATTGTCTCATTATACAGAAGGCGCAGTGAAAGACGCATTTCGACATATTGTAGGAGTACAGTTCCGTAATCTTGCAACAGTCGGAGGAAGTCTGTTCGGCAGATTTGGATTCTCAGATGTGTTGACACTTCTGCTTGCATTAGATTGTGATGTGGAGCTTTACAAAGGAGGAATCATGTCCATTCAGGAGTTTGTGAAACTTAAAAGAGACAATGACATTCTGGTTCACATTATAATAAAGAAGACGCCAGTTCATATTTGTTATCAATCTGTGAGAAATACAGTGACAGATTTCCCGACACTTAACCTGACAGCAGCAATCTTTGCTGATAAGATGCGTATTAGTATCGGTGCCAGACCGGGAAAAGCTATGTTGTTCGAAGACGCGGCTGGATTGTTGAAGGGACTGACAGATGGAAGTGTTACAGAAGAAGAGATACACACATTTGCCAAAGAGATAAAAGAAAAGCTTCCGACTGGAAGTAATATGCGAGGAACTGCTGAGTATCGAAGCCATCTGGCAGAGGTTATGACCGTTCGCGCACTTCGTATACTGGGAGGTGACAGAAATGCAGATTAGTATCGTACTTAATGGAAAGAAAATTCAGGAAGAGATCGAACCGGACCTGCTTCTTATAGATTTTGTAAGAAAGCATGGATGTAAAAGTGTAAAACGTGGATGTGAGACTTCAGGTTGTGGACTTTGCACAGTATTTTTAGATGATAAGCCGGTACTATCCTGTTCTATTCTGGCAGCCAGAGTAGATGGACATAAAGTCACAACGCTTGAAGGGCTTAAGGAAGAAGCAGAAGAGTTTGGCGCATTCATTGCAGACCAGGGAGCAGAGCAGTGTGGTTTCTGTAATCCGGGCATGATTATGAATGCACTGGCATTATTCCGTGAAAATGAATTTCCGAATGAGGAAGAGATAAAAGAGTATCTGGCAGGAAATCTGTGCCGTTGTTCCGGGTATGAGGGACAGCTTCGTGGAATCCAGAATTTCCTTGTCTGGAAGAAAGAAAAAAGAGGGGAGGAAGTATCATGCAAATTGTAAATCAGCCAGTCAGAAAAAAAGATGCCATGCAGCTTGTGACCGGTCAGCCAGTATATATGGATGATATGATCCCGGAAGATTGTCTGATCGTGAAACTGCTTAGATCCCCTCATGCAAATGCAGTGGTGCAGGAGATTCAGACAGATAAGGCAATGAAAGTTCCTGGAATTGAGGCCATCTATACATGGAAGGATATCGACCAGAACGGACGAAGATTTACATGTGCAGGACAGACTTATCCAGAACCCAGTCCATATGACCGTCTGATTCTGGATCGTCATGTCAGATTTGTAGGAGATCCGGTTGCGATTGTGGCAGGAGAGACAGAAAAAGCGGTGGACAGAGCCATTTCCATGATCAAGGTACAGTACGAGGTGTTGGAACCGATCCTTGATTATCATAAAGCTTTGGATAATCCAATTCTGGTGCACCCGGAAGATAACTGGGAGGCGCTTTGTCCGGTAGGAGCAGATAATAAAAGAAATCTGTGCGCACATGAGGCGAGTGAACATGGAGATATTGATCAAGTACTGTCAGACTGTGACATTATCATCGACCAGGTATATCATACAAAAGCGTGCCAGCAGACGATGATGGAAACAATGCGTACATATTGTTCCATTGATACATATGGACGTCTGAATGTATTTAGCTCTACCCAGATTGTGTTTCACTGCAGAAGGATCATTGCAAATGCACTTCATATTCCAAAATCACAGGTACGTGTCAGCAAGCCGCGTATCGGAGGAGGTTTTGGAACAAAACAGACAGCGGTCTGTGAGGTCTATCCGGCATATGTGACCTGGATGACAAAGAAGCCGAGTAAGATTATTTTCACCCGTGAGGAATGTATGACAGCTTCTTCTCCGCGACATGAGATGGAAATGCATGTGAAACTTGGAGCTATGAAAGATGGAACTATCCGTGGAATTGATCTGTACACCATTTCTAACACAGGTGCCTATGGGGAACATGGACCGACAACAGTCGGACTGTCCGGGCACAAATCTATTCCGCTTTACGGAAAAGCAGAGGCATTCCGCTTTGTTTACGACGTGGTTTATACGAATGTTATGTCTTCTGGAGCTTATCGTGGATATGGTGCAACACAGGGACTTTTTGCCATTGAGACAGCAGTTAATGAACTGGCAGAAAAACTCCATATGGATCCGATGAAACTTCGTGAGATGAACATAGTAAAAGAAGGACAGGTCATGCCGGCATTTTACGGTGAGACAAATACAAGCTGTGCCTTGGACCGTTGTATCGCAAAGGTGAAAGAGATGAGTCACTGGGATGAGAATTATCCGGTTCGCGAACTAGGACATGGAAAAGTCCGTGCTCTTGGTATGGGACTTGCCATGCAGGGATCTTGTATCAGTGGATTAGATGTAGGCAGTGCAGCGCTGAAACTGAATGATGAAGGTTTCTACATTATGCGAATTGCAGCAGCAGACATGGGAACAGGTTGTGATACGATTCTTGCACAGATTGCAGCAGAAGTATTGGAGTGTCCGCTTGATAAAGTAATTGTATTTGGAGCAGATACGGATGCATCACCATATGATTCAGGATCTTATGCATCCAGTACGACTTATGTAACTGGAAAGGCAACTGAGCTGTGTGCGAGAAAGCTTAGAGATAAGATTTGTCTTGTCGGAGCTAAGATGCTTGGATGTGATGAGAAAGAAGTAGAATTTGACGGTGATAAAGTCATCTATAGAGGCGAAAAGACTCTGGAAAAAACAGAAGTTTCCCTGTTTGATATTGCAACAGCGTCTATGGCGGGCAACAGTATTGCTCTAGAAGAGACTGTGACCATGAGCCAGCCAACTTCACCACCGCCATTTATGGCAGGCGTGGCAGATGTGGAAGTGGATCTTCTGACCGGACAGGCAAAAGTGATAGATTATTATACTGCTGTTGACTGTGGGACTCCGGTGAACCCAAACCTGGCAAGAGTTCAGGCTGAGGGCGGAATCCTTCAGGGAATCGGAATGGCACTGACGGAGAATATCACTTATGATGCAAAGGGAAGACTTTATGAAAATTCTCTCATGCAATATAAGATTCCGACAAGAGAAGATATCGGTCATATTCATGTAGAGTTTGAGAGCAGCTATGAAAAGTCTGGTCCATTTGGCGCAAAATCTATCGGTGAGGTCGTGATCAATACACCACTTTCGGCAATTGCTCATGCAATTTATAATGCAACCGGACACCGATTCAGGGAACTCCCAATCATGCCGGAACAGATTGCTATGTGTGAAGAAAATCCGATGTGGAAAAAGTAGGGTTATAGTACAGATAAATGAGTTGAAAAGAGAAGTCGTAAGGGTAAAAGCTTAGGACTTCTCTTTTTTGACGTTATTATTCTTTACAGTAAAATGCTTCTAAGGCATCCATTTTTGAGGACATATTTATCATCATCTGGTCTAAAATTGTGATTGCGGCCATAGATTCTACAACAACAACAGCCCTTGGTACAACAACCGGATCGTGACGTCCGGTAATGGCAATCGTCGTATCTTCGAAAGCCGTATTGATGGTCTGCTGTTCCTTGCTGATGGAAGGAGTCGGTTTAAATGCAGCCCGAAAAATCAGTTCAGAACCATCACTCATACCTCCGAGGATTCCGCCGGCGTGGTTCGTCTTTTTTATAACGGTACCATTCTGACATGTAAATGCATCATTGTTGCTGCTGCCGTGGCTTTTTGAAGCTTCAAATCCGTCACCGATTTCCACACCTTTGACAGCGCCAATGGAAACGACAGCTTTTGCGAGAGAAGCGTCAAGTTTATCAAAGACTGTCTCACCGATTCCGGCCGGCATGCCTTTTACGCGGCATTCAACAATTCCACCGGAAGAATCCTGATTTTTCATGCAGGATTCCAGATAATCGGAAGCTTTTTTTGCATAAGCATTATTTGGCATATATAACATATTTTCGGCAATATCTTCATAACGATATTCCGTTTCAGGAATACAGATATCTCCAATAGAACGGGTAAAGGCAATCAGGTCGATTCCTAATTGTTCCAGGATTTTTTTCGCAATTGCACCGGCTGCGACCCGGCCAATCGTTTCACGGGCAGAAGAACGTCCGCCACCGCGGTAATCGCGGATGCCATATTTTGCATCAAATGTATAATCAGCATGTCCGGGACGGTAACAGTCTTTAATTTTACCGTAATCTCTGGAACGCTGGTCCTGATTGTAGACAATGACAGAGATTGGTGTGCCGGTTGTCTTACCCTCGAAAACACCGGAGAGAATCTGGGCAGTGTCGCTTTCCTTTCTCTTCGTTGTAAATTTACTCTGGCCAGGTTTTCTTCGGTCGAGCTGTTTTTGTATATCTTCTTCACTTAAGGAAAGTCCTGAAGGACACCCGTCTATCACAACACCGATTGCAGGTCCGTGAGATTCTCCCCATGTGGTGATACGGAACAATGTTCCATAAGTTGATCCAGCCATAATGTCAATTTCTCCTTTGATGTCATAGGTTTTGTTATAGATTTCTTTTTATTATAAAACAATCTTAATAAATTCTTCAAGAATTTTTCGTGAATTAGCTCTGTACTTTTAGAAAAGTGCATATTATAATGATAGCGTGTGAACTAGAAAAGGGGAGTTTGACGAACATGTTTGGAAAAAAGAAGAAAAACGAATACGAAGAAGTAGTAGAAGAAGGCAGAGACGAGTTTGACGTAGATTATAATGACGATGAAGATTTCGAGACAGACTTTATATCTCTGGACGAAGATGAAGATGAGAAACCAAAGAGAGGCGGCATTGGCAAGAAGGTAGGTATCACGTTTGGTGTGATCTTAGCAGTTCTGGTAGTTGCTTATGTTGGCATGGCGTTTTACTTTGACAGTCATTTTATGTTCAACACAACGATCAATGGCAATAATTTTGCATTGAAGAGTGTTGCACAGGTGGAAAAATACATGGAACAACAGGTTGCGGATTATACTTTGACACTTCAGGAATCTGACGGCGACAGTGAACAGATTACAGGAAGCGAGATTTCTTTGAAATATGTGCCGGGAGATGAAGTTACAGAGCTGGCAAAGAAGCAGAACAAGTTTCTTTGGATTACATCTCTGTGGGAGAAGCCGGTGATTGAGGCAAAGATTGGAGTGAAGTATGATGAGAATGCACTTGCAAGGCGTATTAAGAGTTTGAATTGTCTGAAAGAAGAGAATCAGGTGGCTTCTGTAGATGCGCATCCGGAATTCCAGAATACAGAGTTTGTGGTCGTGCCAGAGGTCATTGGTACGCAGATTGATACAGAGACATTTAATAAAGATATCAGAGAGTCGATAGAAGGATTCCAGGATACCTTGAATCTGACAGATACGAACTGCTATATCAAACCGAGATTTTTATCAGATTCCCAGGAAGTAGTGGCAGCAAAGGATACCATGAACAGCTATCTTGGAGCGAATATTACATATGACTTTAATCCGAATACAGAAGTGGTAGATGCATCTGTCATTTCACAGTGGGTGATTGTGGATGCAGATATGAACGTTACATTTAACCAGGAAGCAGTAAAAGAGTATATTGCTGCTCTTGCAACAAAATATAATACTAAAGGAAAACCGCGTCAGTTTACAACTGCAACAGGCAATACTGTCACAGTTGAAGGTGGCGGTTATGGCTGGAAAATCGATCAGGATGCAGAGTATGATGCATTGATTGCCAATATCCAGAATGCTGAGACTGTAACAAGAGAGCCGGAATATTCCAGTCGTGCAGCCAACCATACTGCAATGGATATGGGAAATACATATGCAGAAGTCAATCTTACCACGCAGCATATGTGGTTTATTAAAGACGGACAGATTGCGCTGGAGACAGATATTGTAACAGGTAATCCGAACAAGGGAAATGCGACACCGCAGGGGACCTATTCTTTGACATACAAGTCAAGAAATAAGACACTTCGCGGAACAAAGAAACCAGATGGAACTTACGAGTACGAGACACCGGTTGCTTACTGGATGCCATTTAATGGAGGTATCGGATTCCACGATGCAACATGGCAGTCTTCATTTGGAGGCAACAGATATTTAAGTCACGGTTCACATGGCTGTGTTAATATGCCGAAAGATAAAGCGGCGGCACTTTATGACTTGATTCCGGATGGATGCCCGGTAGTATGTCATTATTAAAAAAAGAAAAAGAGAGGGAAAGATCATGTATGAATTATTAAAGACAGATGGTCTTGCCAAAAGAGGAAGATTACATACAGTACATGGGGTCATTGAGACCCCTGTATTTATGAATGTAGGAACTATTGCGGCAATCAAGGGCGCGGTGTCAACAACAGATCTGCAGGAGATTGGGACACAGGTTGAATTATCCAACACATATCATCTTCATGTAAGACCGGGAGATGAGGTCGTAAAGAAACTTGGCGGTCTTCATAAGTTTATGGTGTGGGACAAGCCGATTCTTACTGATTCCGGTGGATTTCAGGTGTTTTCGCTGGCAGGGCTCAGAAGAATAAAAGAAGAGGGAGTATACTTTAACTCTCATATCGATGGAAGAAAGATTTTTATGGGACCGGAGCAGAGTATGCAGATCCAGTCCAATCTGGCCTCCACCATTGCGATGGCATTTGACGAGTGTCCGTCCAGTGTTGCAGACCGGGATTATATGGAAAATTCTGTGAATCGTACGACCAGATGGCTTAAGAGATGTAAAGCAGAGATGGACAGACTGAACAGTCTTCCAGATACAATTAACAAGCATCAGATGTTATTCGGCATCAATCAGGGCGGCGTGTATGAGGATATCCGTGTGCGCCATGCACAGGAGATTTCAGAACTGGATCTGGATGGCTATGCAGTTGGCGGACTTGCAGTTGGAGAGAGTCATGAGGAGATGTACCGGATTCTGGATGCAGTTGTGCCGCATTTGCCACAAAATAAACCGACGTATCTGATGGGAGTCGGAACACCGGCGAATATTCTGGAAGCTGTAGAACGTGGTGTTGACTTCTTTGACTGTGTATATCCAAGCAGAAACGGACGCCATGGACATGTGTATACGAATCATGGAAAGATGAATCTGTTCAATGCCAAGTATGAGTTAGATACAAGACCAATTGAGGAAGGTTGTAACTGCCCGGTATGCAGAACGTATTCCAGAGCTTATGTGAGACATCTTCTGAAAGCAAAGGAGATGCTTGGTATGAGATTTTGTGTACTTCATAATCTATATTTCTATAATAAGATGATGGAAGAGATCCGCGAGGCAATTGAGGCAGGAAGATACAAAGAATATAAAGAAGAGAAGCTTCGCAGAATGGCAGAGGGCGAGTAGATCACAGGCAAATCAGAAAAATCGCAGATGATATTTGGTACGGGAACGGGCAGAATTTTCAGGTGAGAATTGTAAAAATAGAAAATATTTATAAAATCACGTAGAAATGATGAAAATATCTTGATGAAAATGTCAAATTCCTGTATAGTAGAAACAGTGTTTAATGAAATTTAGGAGGGAATATTATGTACGCATTGGCAGCACAGAGTGCAGGAACAAACTGGGTAGTACTGATTTTAGTATATGTAGTAATATTCGGTGGATTTTATATGTTATTCATGCGCCCACAGAAAAAAGAGCAGAAGAGAATCCAGGAGATGATCGCAGAGATGGAAGTCGGTGATACCGTACTTACAACAAGCGGTTTCTACGGAGTAATCATCGACATTACAGATGATGATCTTATCGTAGAGTTTGGTAATAATAAGAACTGTAGAATCCCGATGCAGAAAGCAGCAATCGCACAGGTTGAGAAAGCATCTGCTGAATAGGAAGATGAGGAGTGAAGAAGAATCCCGGGACCGGGGTTCTTCTTTTTCTATATGGCGATCAATCATTCTATGAAGAAGATTTTAAAGGCACTGTCGTTTGACGGGATTGAGGTGGAGGCAGCCAGACATCTTGCCAGCCTCAAAGCGATAGACCCAATGAAAATCTTTCACAAAACAATCGATTACAAGATATATAACGGAGATTATGAAGTGCCGGTGCGTATTTATCTGCCGAGAGAAAAGGTGACGGAAGATCTTCCGGTCTTTTTGTTCTTCCACGGTGGCGGCTGGGTAACGGATTGTATTGATAATTATGAAAGAATCTGTGCAAGACTGGCATCCGCGACAGAACATATTGTGGTGTCGGTAGAATACAGACTGGCGCCGGAACACCCATTTCCAACAGGTTTTATGGACTGTTATGCAGTGGCCAAAGCCATTTATACAAATCGGTTTATTTTAAATGTGAATCCTCAACGCATTACATTGATCGGTGACAGTGCCGGCGGAAATCTTGCGGCAGCAGTTTCGCTGAAAGCAAGAGATGATGGGATTTTTAAGCCTCAAAGACAGATTTTGATCTATCCGGCAGTGAATAATGACTACAGTGATACTTCCAGGTTCCAGTCAGTAAAAGACTGTGGAAGTGATTATCTTCTGACAGCGGGAAAGATGCGTGATTATATTGATTTTTATGCGGCCAGAGAAGAGGATAAGAAGAATAAATATTTTGCACCACTGATGGAGACAGATTACAGAAATCAACCGGATACATTAATTCTGACAGCAGAGTTCGACCCACTTCGAGATGAAGGGGAAGAATATGGAAAACGGCTAAAGGAAGCCGGTAATTACGTGGAGGTTCATCGAATCAAAGATGCGCTTCACGGATATTTTGCGCTTGGGATCCGGTATTTCCATGTGCAGGAAAGTTTTGAACTGATCAATCAGTTCTTAAGTAGGAGGGAATAAAAGTGTTCCAGCAAAGAAGAGCGTATTGGCGGAATCTGGACAATGCAGCAAAAATGTTTTCCGCTGCCAGCAGCCCGAAGGATACAAGGGTATTTCGCTTTTACTGCGTATTAAAAGAAAAGATTGACGGAAGTGTTCTTAAGATGGCATTGGATCAGACAATCCAGAAGTATCCGGTCTTTCTGTCAGTCATGCGAAAAGGACTTTTCTGGCATTATCTTGAGAAAAGTGATCTGCGGCCGGTCGTAAGGGAAGAGTACAAGGAACCGTGCAGCCATCTTTATATAAGAGATAAAAAAGAATTATTATTTGAAGTCACCTATTATAAGAACCGGATTAATTTTGAAGTGTTTCATGCACTGACAGATGGGACGGGAGCAACTGAATTTTTGCGTGAGCTTGTGAAGAACTATCTTTATCTGATGCATGAAAAGGATGGTCTGGAAAATGTGATTCTTACGGAGCAAGATCTGACAGTAAAAGATCAGGAGGAGGATGGTTTTGGCCGTTACTACAATCCAGATGAGCGTGGCACGAGAAAGAAAAAGAATCATGCTTATCAGATTCGCCGGGAGAGTAAGGAATATGAAGAACTTCAGATTGGCGAGACGACTGCCTCAGTAAAAGAACTTCTGGAAGTATCAAGAAAACATGGCGTATCCATGTCTGTATTTTTGACGGCAGCGATGATCTGTGCGATTCATGAAGAACAAAGTAAGATTCAGGAAAAGAAGCCTGTAATTTTAATGGTTCCAGTGAATTTGAGAAAAATTTTCCCATCTGATTCTATGCTGAATTTTTTTAGTTATATTGAACCGGGATATCGTTTCGGGGAAGGCAAAGATTCTTTTGATGATGTGCTGGAAGCAACAAAGCAGTATTTTGAAGAAAATCTGTCAAAAGAAAAAATTGCGGAACGTATGAACAATCTGATTGCCTATGAGAAACATAAAATTTTAAAATGGGCGCCGCTGGAACTGAAGAATCGTTGTATCAAGATGGGAGCGAAGCTTGCAGAGCGGGAAGTGACAGCAGTATTGTCCAATATGAGTGTGGTGAAGATGCCTCCGGAATATGCAAAATATATTGAACGTTTCGGAGTTTACACAAGCACCATGCGTACAGAGCTTTGCGTATGCTCTTTTGGAGATACATTGTCATTTGCGTTTACTTCCAGATATGACAGCACGAATATTCAGCGTAATTTTTATCGTATATTGAAGGAACAGGGAATCTTTGTAAAAAAAGTAGAACCAGATTACCCAAAAGAGGCTAAACCCAATTATGAAGGAAAGAAAGTGTTTCAGATTTTTAATTTCTGCTGTATTGCAGCAGTTGTTCTGTGCATCATGTTAAATCTGGTCCTGACACCAGATTTACACTGGTGGATATTTGCGGTAGCAGGAGGATTTAGTATGTGGCTTGCATTTGCAACCGGATACCTGAAGCGTTATAATTTACTTAAGAATGCGATGTGGCAGTTGCTTATTGTGAGCATAGGAAGTATTTTGTGGGATATTTTCACAGGGTGGCACAGGTGGTCGGTAGATCTGGTATTGCCGCTAGTCTGCCTGATCGTGGAGATATTGATGGAGTTGATTGCAAGGATCCAGTCACATCCGCCAAAAGAATATATGATTTACTATGTAATGGCATCGGTCTACAGCATGGTACTGCCTCTGATTCTGATGGCGACAGGTGTGATCTTGTACCGTGCATTTGCAGTTATCTGTGTGGGCTTAAGCTTTTTATTCTTTATAAGACTACTTCTATTTAGAAAAAAAGAATTTAAAGAAGAAATGTATAAAAAGTTTCATGTGTAATGATGCGAAGGAGGTATGTCATATGATTAATTATTCAGAAGACAAAGACAGACAGTATCACGTACAACTGGAAGAAGGGGATGTTGGGAGATATGTGATCCTGACCGGAGATCCAAAGCGCTGTCAGAAGATTGCGGAACATTTTGAAGATGCTCTGCCTGTAGCAGACAGTCGTGAATTTACAACTTATACCGGCTATCTGGAAGGGGAGAAAGTCAGTGTAACGTCGACCGGGATTGGAGGTCCGTCTGCGGCAATCGCACTGGAAGAACTGGCAAATGTAGGAGCCGATACATTTATCCGGGTGGGAACAAGTGGAGGTATGCAGTTAGAGGTAAAAAGTGGTGATCTTGTCATTGCTACAGGAGCAGTCCGCATGGAAGGAACAAGCAAAGAATATGCGCCAGTTGAGTTTCCGGCAGTATCGGATTTTCATATCACGAATGCGCTTGTAGAGGCAGCAGAAAATCTGAAATTTCCTTATCATGTGGGTGTGGTGGAATGTAAAGATTCTTTTTATGGGCAGCATGCACCACAGACGAAGCCTGTTGGATATGAACTGTTAAATAAATGGAATGCATGGGTTCAGTGTGGCTGCCTGGCCTCAGAGATGGAATCAGCAGCACTATTCGTTGTGGCAAGTTACAGGAAAGTACGGATTGGAACGGTTCTTCTTACAATGGCGAACCAGGAGCGGGCAAAGAAAGGACTGGATAATCCAGTCGTGCATGATACAGAGGCACCGATTCGTACAGCAGTAGAAGCACTTCGTATACTGATCAGAAAAGAGAGGAGATAATGCTATGGGAACACCACACAATGAAGCAGAAAAAGGAGAGATTGCAAAACGAGTTCTGATGCCGGGAGATCCGCTTCGTGCAAAATATATTGCGGAACATTTTTTGGAAGATGCGGTATGTTTTAATACCGTAAGAAATATGCTTGGATACACGGGAACTTATAAAGGAGAGAAGATTTCTGTTATGGGAGGTGGTATGGGAGTTCCATCAGTCGGAATCTATACTTATGAACTGTACCACGAATATGAAGTGGAAGAAATTATCCGCATCGGCTCGGCAGGGGCCCTTCAGGATGATGTGGATCTTCGGGATGTGGTCATTGCTGTAGGTGCCTGTACAGATTCGAATTATGCCGCACAGTATAATCTTCCGGGAACATTTGCACCGATTGCGGATTATGAATTACTGGAAAGTGCCGTAAACACGGTAAGAGAGAAAGGTCTGACAGTCCGTGCCGGAAATGTACTTACTTCCGATGTATTTTATAATGATGATCCGACGGTCAATGACCGTTGGCGCAAGATGGGAGTACTTGCAGTGGAGATGGAATCAGCAGCACTTTATATGAATGCAGCAAGAGCAGGAAAAAAGGCGCTTTGCATGCTTACAATTTCCGATCATTTATACAAAGATGAAAAATTATCTGCCAGGGAGCGGCAACTGGGATTTGATAATATGATACAAATTGCATTAGATATGTGATCTGTTGATTTACAACAATTGAATATTGCAACATATAAAAGAAGATACGTGACTGGTATCTTCTTTTATATGTTAAGATATTAATTTTTAGAAGTTTCTGGTTGTAGTATTTCTATAGATAGTATGGAATGAGTAATCAGAGAATCTGCTGAAACACAAGTGTCAGAATTCCAAAGTTCAGTAAAGAATTCATCAAAAATTTGATTCAGTATGATTTTATTAGGAATACAGACATTATATTCAGGTGTGTTTCTCGCAAAACGCAGATAACTGAAATCCTGGGAATGGAATAAAGTAGGCCTTGGGATGTGTTGATAGTCCGATAAGATCCCATTTGGAAGCACTTTCAAATCCAGTTGTTCGTTATTTTGACGTAACTCATCTACATGCTTAATGTAACGAAGTCTCTGTTCAGGAGTCAGTTGGATACGAAAACCATAAAAATCCAGTTCGCCACTAACTATAAAATCATTGAAAACAGAAGCATATAATATAATTTTTACACTTGAGCAGCGTAAAAGCTGTGCAGTGATAGTATGTAGCCGCTTTAATGTTTCAGGTTTCAGGTTGTTAAAAATAGAAGAATATTTATTGAATAATTCTTCGTACAAATCATCTGGAAGAAAATGTTCTGTAAAATGACCGAGAATACTGGACGAATTCTGAGCAAAAAGTGAGTGCTCGTATTCGTGATTCCGAATCATGTTTTCAATTGTCGTTTTTCGAATTAACAAAGATTCTTTGTTACAAAGTAAACGGATTTTATGATATAGCTCCGTTGATAGAGAAGAATCTTCAATTGTAGTTACAGAAAGACAATGACTCTGATCTACCAACATTCCGGAAATAGAATAAATATCTTTAATTGCAAATACCAGCTTTTTCTGTGCCTGTGAACCACAATACAGGTCAAAATCAATATTAGAAAGATTGGACAGTACATTTGTCAGAAAACTTGTAATATAAGTGCTGCTCAAATTTGGAGTGTCGAGATTTATCATTAATGAAAAATGCACACCGGGAAGGACGAGCCCACGGTCATTGTGAAGACCGTTTAATTCAGTAATCATCATCTGATAATTCAAATCTATATTTAGAATGTCTACCATGGCATAGATATTCAAAGATTGAACTTTTCTTAGAGACGGATGTTTCATTTTAAAAATAAACTGATCCAGAGTGAGCTCGGGATAGTATGATATCTTTGATGCAACTTCAGAGCCTGTAGAAGAACGAAGCTCTTTTACATAGGAATATTCGGATTCCAGGTTATCGTAAATAGCGAATTGCAAATCCTGAAGATTGCGTACTTGATATTCTTGAAGAAACATAGGAATTGTATCAGGATTCAAAGAATTCACAATACACTCGCTGATATTTTGAAAAATAATTTCATGGTTTTTCTCAGCGGGAAGAAGTTTGCCGCTGATCCATTTGCTGATATAGGATTCGTCGTATTGAACAGCTTTGGCAATTGTGTAATTTTTTAGATTAGCCATAGATGTTAGATGTTCTAAAAGAACACTGAAACGATTTTTCTCTTTCATAATTATTACCCCTTTTTCTTATATGTATTAAGTTTAGCTTATTTGGAAGAATAAAACAAGAAAAAACGCGAATCTTGAAGAAAGACAAAATCTTGAAAAAAATGATTCAAATGAAGCAATATGCAAAAACAATTGAATCTATTGTTTGGAAATATTTTACGTGCTACAATAGCACAAGTTTAAAACGAATCTATATTACAGGGAGAAGAAAAAGATGGAAAATACAAAGATGAAATTAACAGGAAAACCGAGCATTGATAAGCCGTGGCTTCAATTTTATCCGGAACAGCTGCGTAATGTAGAAGTTCCGAAGATGACAATCGAGGAATTTCTGAAATATAAAAATCAGGATGAAAATAGAACTGCGTTTGAATATTATGGAAATAAAATTACATGGAAGACGCTTTGGAAAGAGGTTGACAAAGCAGCCAGATCATTAAAGGTTCTGGGATATGGGGATGGAAGAAGAATTCCACTATTCTTGCAGAGTGTTCCTGCACATTATATTTTATTAATGGCAGCAGAGAGAATCGGGGCAACTATTATCTGTCGTGACGATATCCCGGAAGAGCTTTGCTTTGCAATCAGATAATCAAAAGCAGATACAGCATTTGTAATGGACTATACATCAAAAGAAGATGAAGAACTATTCCGTGCGACAACACCGATGACACGTATGATCAAGATTTCTCCATATGATTATGCAGACAAAGATGCAATGCCGGAATATACAGAGAAAGAAATTGCATCAAGATATTCAAAGAATACAGAAACAACAGAAGGAAATCTTACATGGAAAGAATTCCTTGAATTAGGAAAAGATTATCATGAAGATTATATGGCTGAAAGAAATCCAGACAGACCGGTATTTGGAGCATATACAAGTGGATCTACCGGAATTTCAAAACTGGTCATCCATTCCTCTGCAAATGTGGTGGCAGTGGCATTCCAGATGTCCATCTTTATTCCACCATCAGATGTACAGGAAAAATGGTGGCTTCCAATTCTGCCACCGGCATTGATTGCAGTTACAGTATCTATGACACTGTTCCCGATGTCAGCAGGATTGAATGTAGTACTGGATCCGTTTTGCCCTCTGGAAGACATTGATATTGCATTTATGGAGCAGAAACCAAACTTCTGGGCATTAGTTCCTATGTTGTGTGAGATACTCATGAAGAGTGACAGAATTCCAGAGGATTATGACATGTCCCATCTTAGAACACTGGGTACTGGAGCTGAAGCAATGAATGAGAGAAAGACACAGGAAGTAGAAGCTTTCTTCCATAAACATAAAGTAACAGCTACATTAAGTGCAGGATATGGACAGAGCGAAGGATGTTCAAACTTTACACTGCCAAATCCAATGTTTCCGCTGGTAGATGGCTGTGTAGGTATGCCAATGCCTGCCACAGTTATGAGTGTATTTTCAGATGATCTGGAAGAGTTAAGCTATGGAGAAATTGGAGAATTGTGCATGACTGGTCCTGCCATGATGCTTCATTATGGCGGTTGGATGGGAGCTGAGATGACAGAGCATACACTGATTAACCATCCGGATGGAAAATGCTGGCTTCATACAGGAGATAAAGCATATATTAATGAACATGGAATTGTATATATTCTTGGCCGTGGAACAACGAAACGTTATGGCGGCGGGGAGCTATATATGATGCGAATGGAAACAAAAGCTGTACGCGTTCCGGGAGTTGCAGACGGATTCTTCTGCTTTGTGCCGGATCAGGAGCATGAGGAATACTTCCTTCCTTACTTCTATGTGATTCTTGATGGAACAAAGACTCTTGATGAGGTGAAAGCAGGTCTGGCAGACGCTCTGGAAGATTATGAATATCCGGTTGAAATACGTGTGATTACAGAAAGACCATTCTTTCACTTTAAGACAAACAGAAAAGAACTTACAGCAGCAATCCTTGCTGAGAAAGAAAAAGAAAAATCATCCGTAGCATAATGAAAGTAAAGAAACCCTTGTCTCATGAGAAATAATGAGGCAAGGGTTGACTTTATCTTGATAAAAGAATTGTTAGGTGGTATATTATATTTGATACACAAGACTATTTATTATGTAATGAATGAGACATTTTGTAAAAAGGAGAGGGGTTAAAAAATGTGGTTTGCTTTTCTTTTTGCAACAGGGCAAAGAGACCTGGAGTAATTGCAACGCATATAAATAGGGGAGGAGTATGAATAAGCTGTTAGTGGGAAAAGGAGTGATGCAAAAAATCAGAAAATCATAATTTTTAATGGAAAAATAATGATGCTAAAGAAAGTAAAAACAGTATGAGTAAGAGAAACAAAAAGCTTTTAAGTTTACTCCTCTCTACAATGATGGTATTCAGTGTTGTTCCGTCAACAGTATATGCTGCACCGGATCAGGAAACTGAAGCCACTATAGAGCAGGATGCAAATGAAGAAGTAAAACAAGAGGATACTGTGAACAATGAAGCAGATGCGTCTGCAGACCAGACTGACACAAAACAGGATGAGACCAAAGCAGATGATACAGCACAGAAAAACGATGAAGCAGCACAGAAAACAGATAATGCAGCGACGCAGGCTGGCAATGCAGCACAGCCTGTTGTAGATGGCGCGGATGTTACCGTTGCTGGTACATCTATTACAATTCCTGCAATCAAGTTCCAAGGTGCCAATGCAGCAGTTGCAGAAGCGCTTACAAAAGATGTTAAGATTGACGAGAATGATCCGGCAATCAAGGGCCTTCGTAAAGAACTTGAAAACCTGGAGATTGTGGGTGGCGAGGAAGGAATCGAAAATGATGACAAAGCAATCGCTACATGCGCAGAAGAAGAAAAGAAGAATGGTCTGTCAGAGGAACAGATTCAAACAGTTTTAGGACTGTACCAGGATTACCAGGAATACTGGACAAAACATGCTGATTTACTTGGAGTACAGACACCATTCTTCTTGGACTTTAATGACAGCAAAGATGATAAACTGGGAGTTCTCGGGGAAATGCTGGCACTTGCCGGACAATCTGTAGATGATGTCAGAAATGGAACGGTCAGCTATGATGATCTGACTGGAACGATTCTCACATTTAAGTATGGTGATGAAAAAGGCGTAGAGTATTACGATAAAAAAATCATCCAGGCAAGAAAAGATGCACTGCAGGCTGTTGAAGATTCAAAAGCTAAAACAGATGCTCAGAAGCTTCTTGTATTGAATGACTGGCTTGCACATCATAATACATTTGATATGGCTTATATCATGAATAGTGGGAAATCAGCGGATGAGCAGCCAATGTATTCTCCTACAGCGGAAAAGCCAGAACATTACAATGATATAAAACCTATTTTTGAGGAGATGTATAAGAAGCAGATTACTCAGACTTTCCATGATCAGTTTGCTGACGGCATTAAAGATGGTTTTAGAAAGAGTTATTATGAGAAGGCAATTCAGAACATTATTTATCAGCAGGCATTAGGAAAAGCTGAGAGTGACGCGACTGATGAAGAAAAAGCTGAGGCAAACAAGAAGGCTGAAGCTTATGTAGAAACAAATAAGGATGATATCGATGCAGATCCAGATGGATTTGCAAGAACGAACTTTGGTGACGAAGTAGCAGACCAGCTGAAAGCAGGTGCCGATGATTTCATCAAAAAGGCAGAAAATGAAGGTGTAGATGTCAATAATGACGGCAATAAAGTAACTATAGAGCAGATGACTCAGAATATGATGGCTACGGAAAAAGTTCTTGATTTGGATCAAGATGGAACGAACGAGACAACTGCTAATGATGGAATCCCGATTTTGACAGAGCAGGCTGCAACTCAGATGACAGATGGTGTTGTCAATTACTGGGAAGGTTCTCATATTGGAGTCTTTGGATTTGGCAAATCTGTATGTCTTGGATATTCTAAAGCATATGCATATTTGGTACAGTGCCTGGATAAAAATGTCTATCTGAAGAATCCAAGTGCCGGATATGATGATAGTACGAACTGGAAAACAGCAAAAGATCTGTATTATGATAAAGATGGCAATATTAATATTGATGCTGGATATACCGTAGACCTTGTAAGAATTACATTTAAGTCAAGTGTTTCTATGTTTGGTGAGGAAGATCCGGACTTTGGATCCGATCACTACTGGAATGCAGTAAGATTAAATGGAAAATGGTATTATGTGGATGCATGTTATACAGATGTATACACAGAGGTTATGAGCCGTGATCGTGTAGAGACAGATGGAGATATGAATCATGTATTCTTCCTGTTCAGTGATACAAGCGCAAGAAAGCTGTATGACGGAAACATGGATACGACAAAACCTGGTGATGGACTTCGGACACTGTACAGAAAGGCAGCAACAGACCAGTCCTATGAAAAAGCCTGGGTAGCCCGTGCGGCAAGTAACGTATATTCTGACGGAACATACATGTACTACCTGTATGATTCTACAGATTTGTTTGCACGAGCAGACAGCATGTCAAATATGGGATCTAGTTCAGGCTCAAGTAGTGATAAAAAAACTACGGAATATAAGTTGGTTCGCCATAAGATTACTGATCAGGACATTGTATCTGATAAAGATGCAGACAGTGATTATGAGACATTAATTGACTTTACCGATAAGGGAAAAGACGCTGATGGCAAAGAACAGAATGTTGTTACAGTTTTGAAAGATGGAAAAATGCAGAAAGATGAAACGCTTACAAAACTGTATGAGCAGTTCAAGGATGAGCAGAAAATCTATCCTTCTATTGGATTGACAGCAGCATACTATAGTGGAAAACTCTATTTCAATGTATCCAATGATCTGATGTCATATGATCTTAAAACTGGAGAAGTAGCAACAGTAAAAGAATACAATACAGTATCTGCAACACGTGATTTTTCAAAGCTGTTTGGTGGCATGGCATTCACAGTAACAAAAAAAGACAATGCTACATTTACAGTAGAAAATCATCCAATCTCAGGAGTAACAATCAAAGAAGATGGAACATTATATGTTTCTATCGCAACAAATCTTGGATTCATTTCCGGTAAGAAGAATATTTCAGATCATGAAAGCCAGGGATATGAATTTGAAGAGACAGATTATAACCCGAACTATACAAATTACAAGAAATTGCAGAGCATTATGGGAAATCCGACCAATGATAATGATGAGTTTATGTGGTCAGCAAACTTTGTTGAGACAACAGAGATGAGTAACTTGACTGGAGACTCTCATGATTTTGGTGAAAAACCTATAACTATAGCTGCAACATGCGGACGTGATGCATTTACAGAGAGTCGTTGTAGTGACTGCGGATTGATTAAAGCAGGAACACGCAAGACTCAGAAAGGTACTGCTCACGAACATCATTATATTGAGTTTAATGAAGTATACTATACAAAAGATGATAATAAAAACTTCAACACAGGTGTTAACTACGTGTGCCCAGAGTGCGGAGACTGCATCACAAAACCTGTAAAATCAAAATTAAGTGAAATTATGGGTACAGAGGATGATTACGCTGAACGCCTTGCAAAATATAATGCAGCAGCTGAGGATGCAAAAGAGGGTCATGCTTATACAGCAACGGACGCTACACTGAGTGCTGATCATACTCAGATTACATTCCAGAATCTGAAATGTGATTCCTGCTACGCAAAGAAAGACAAATTGGATTGTCTGCTTAGCAAAGATACAGATGCTGGTAACAAAGCAAATTATGATTCCATTGAGAAGACATTAGATGCAAAAGCAACCGTAGATGTTGATCCGAAAAAGACAACAACTGTTGGGAGTTGTGAAGATGAAAATGGAGCAACAACCATTTATACCAAAGCTGGCAAGACAGATGCTGGTGTGAAATACACAGCAACAGCAACTGTTCCAGGTAAAAAAGGACAGCATACTTATGCTGGAACATTTAAATGGTCTGATGAAAAAAATGCAGATGGCAAGTATGATGTCACTGTAACAGATGTAAAATGTGACGTTTGCGGAAATGAGCCAAAAGCTGAACAGATTGGAACGCCAGTAGTTGCGAAAGACGATTCACAGAGCAAAGCAGCAACTTGTGAAGAGGACGGAGTAGAGGTCTGGATTGCAACTGTAGAAGTGAAGAATGCAGATGGAAGTGCAACAATCGGTACTCTTACAAGCAAGAAAGAAGTAAAACTTGATAAACTGAGCCATAAATATGGTGATCCTGTGTGGAATTGGGCAGATGATAACAAGAGTGCGACAGCAACCTTTACATGTGCAAATGATGCTAATAAAGATCATGTGAAGACTGTTGAGGCTAAAGTAGAAGAAAAGCCAGAAAGTGCAAGTTGTACAGAACCAGGAAAAGTTACTTATAAAGCAAGTGTAGAATTTGATGGTAAAACATATGAAGACAGCAAGTCTGCAGATGTACCGGCACTTGGTCATGATTACAAAGTTTCCGAGAAAGATGGATGGAAATGGACAGCTGACAAAGAGAAGGGATATACAGCAAAAGCAACATTTGTATGCAGCCGTTGTAAACATTCTAAAGAAGTAGAGGCAGAAGTAACACCAGAAGAAAACGATGGTCAGGTTACTTACAAAGCAAAAGCCACATATACAGATGAAAGTGGTAAAGAATTTACAGCAACAGCTGAAAAGAAGACAAAACTTTCTATCTACTACGAAGTTCACCGTCAAGATTATGGATGGGAAGTAGACGCGAAAGATGAGGCTGACCTGAGTAAGTGGAAGAAAGATGGAATGGATTCCGGAACAGTTGGTGAATGTAAACGATTAGAAGCTATTAAGATTAAATTACCAGACGGTGTATCAGGATCTGTTCAATATCGTACACATATCCAGGATATTGGATGGGAAAGCAAATGGGCAGAAGATGGAGCTCTTTCGGGAACAAGCGGAAAGGCAAAACGTCTGGAAGCAATCCAAATAAAACTGTCAGGTAAAGTCGCTGATAAGTATGATATCTACTATTGTGTACATGCTCAGAATGTTGGATGGCTCGGATGGGCTAAGAACGGTGAACAGGCCGGAACAGCAGGATACGCTTACCGACTGGAAGCAATTAGGATTAAGTTAGTTCCGAAGGGTGAAAAACCACCTAAAAAAGTAGGCTCTACAGATAAGGCTATGGAAGCAAGACTTGTTGGTTACCAGACACATGTACAGGATATTGGAACACAAGATTATGTATATGATGGAGCAATGGCAGGAACAAGTGGACAGGCAAAACGTATGGAGTCTATCCGTATTAAACTTCCATCAACAATGGCTTCTGAGGGAAAAATCGAATATAAATCCCATATCGAGAATATCGGATGGGAGAAGAGCTGGAAGAAGACCGGAGAATTATCAGGTACAACTGGAAAGAGTCTTAGATTAGAGGCAATTCAGATTAAACTTTCAGGAGATATTGCTGAGAAGTACGATGTATATTACAGAGTACATGCTGAAAACTTCGGATGGCTTGGATGGGCTAAGAACGGAGAAAAATCAGGAACAGAAGGCTATGCTTATCGTTTGGAAGCACTTCAGATTAAACTTGTTCCAAAGGGAACAGAAAATCCGGAACTTCCGACACCTGCATCTGCGAAGAAAGAAGCATTTATCAAAAAATAAAATACTTTATTGATTTTAAGAAGACATGGCCGAAAGGTCATGTCTTCTTACTGCGTACGCAAGAATGCTTTGAAAATTTTCTTGTGAAGTGTTCATATCTGATATATAATATTTTAAATCAAAAACTTTAAAAAATGAAAAACTTGAAAAAAATGAATAATTTGAAAAATAGAATAAAACAGTTGAAAAAAAAAAAAATAATGGTATTATTTAACATAGTACTAGATGATTAGGGATATATGCTAAGGATAATATAATAATAGGGGGAACCAAAAGTGAAAAAGAAATTAATGAAAGTACTTGTGCTTTCACTTGCAACAACACTTACAGTGGGAATGACATCTGTAAGCACATTTGCTATTGATAAGAATATCAGCAATTCGCTTTCCAGTGTGTCAATTCCATCTGTCTCAGGCTATAACATTGAAGACTCAGGATTGAACAGTAAAGTGATTGCTACATTAAAAGAAAAGGCAGCAGAGCTTCAGAACAGTGGTGTATATGCAGATGCTACAAAGAGTACATACATCAAGTTCAACGGAAGTCCGGTACAGGAAGTGACTTATGACGGTAAGCCACATGGACTTTCTGCAGGAGTTTATGCTACTATTGGCAATAGCAAGGTTGCAGAAGCAGATATGTTTTATGTAGGTGTATTAGCAGATGATACATATTATGCATCATCAGAGGCTCCAACAGAAGAAGGATATTATTATGTCGCTGCCACTTATCCAGGAAGCGATGAGTATTACCCGATTATTGCTTATGGAATTGTTGTGATAAAAGCAGCTGAGACACCGGATAAACCAAATCCAGAACCAAAACCAAATCCAGAACCAGAACCAAATCCAGAACCAAAACCAAATCCAGAACCAAATCCAGAACCAAAACCAAATCCAGGTGAGGATCCGGGTAATAGTGGTAAAGATGATAACAATAAAGATGACAACAAAGGTGCAATTGTAGATAATAATAAAAACAATACAAACACACCTACCATCAAAAAAGTGTCTGATACAACAGATAATGCGAAAAAAGCGCCTAAGACTGCTGACACAGCAAACTACGCTCTTTATCTTGTAACTCTTCTTGTAGCAGGAGTTGCAACAGTCGTTACACTTATGATGAGAAAAAGAAGAAAATAATTTTACAAATTAAGTGGTTAATTTTGTACAGAATTCCGAACAGGTAGAGATAATATGTCTGTTCGGAATTTTTTTTCTCTTTTTGCGGTTTTAGTGTATTAAAGTATTGAAATCTGTTAAAAAATAAGCTAATATAAAAAGCATAGATTTTTTGCAGTACTAGTCTAGGAAGGAAGATACATATGAATTTAAAAATTGGCGTGATCAAAGGGGACGGAATTGGCCCGGAAATCGTAACAGAGGCGATGAAAGTATTAGATAAAGTAGCCAAGCGTTACGGTCATAATATAGAGTACAGACAGTTACTGATGGGGGGAGCTTCCATCGATGTGCATGGTGTTCCTCTTACCGATGAGACAGTAGCAGAGGCAAAATCCTGCGATGCAGTTCTGATGGGATCTATCGGTGGAAACACAAGTACATCACCATGGTATAAATTAGAGCCATCTAAAAGACCGGAGGCAGGACTTCTCCGTATCCGTAAAGAGTTGAATCTTTTTGCAAACTTAAGACCGGCAATTCTTTACGATGAATTGAAAGGAGCATGTCCGTTAAAAGAAGAGATCACAGAAGGCGGATTTGATCTGATGATTATGAGAGAGCTTACCGGTGGACTTTACTTTGGAGAGAGAAAGACAGAAGAAGTCGACGGAGTGATGACTGCATTTGACAGTCTTACATATAACGAGAATGAAATCCGCAGAATTGCAAAGAGAGCATTTGACATTGCAATGAAGCGTAGAAAGAAAGTTACAAGTGTAGATAAAGCAAATGTTCTGGATTCTTCCAGACTCTGGAGAAAAGTAGTGGAAGAAGTTGCAAAGGATTACCCGGAAGTAACTTTGGAGCACATGCTTGTAGATAACAGTGCAATGCAGTTGGTAAAAGACCCGAAACAGTTCGATGTTATCCTGACAGAGAACATGTTCGGAGATATTCTTTCTGACGAGGCAAGTATGATCACAGGATCCATCGGAATGCTTGCAAGCGCAAGCCTGAACGAGACAAAATTTGGCCTTTATGAGCCAAGCGGCGGATCTGCACCGGATATTGCAGGACAGGGAATCGCAAACCCAATTGCAACAATTCTTTCCGCAGCAATGATGTTAAGATTTAGCTTTGACCTTGACAAAGAAGCAGACGCAATTGAGGCATCTGTGGCAAAAGTATTAAAAGATGGATATCGTACCATTGATATCATGTCTGAAGGAAAGACTCAGATCGGAACAGCCCGGATGGGTGATGAAATCGCAACAAATATATAGAATAAAGTGTGGTATGAAAGAATAATACAAAAAGGAGAACAAAAACATGAGAAGTGATACAGTAACAAAAGGAAAACAGCAGGCACCACATCGTTCCCTTTTTAATGCACTGGGAATGACACAGGAAGAGATGGACAGACCATTAGTTGGTATTGTAAGTTCATATAATGAAATCGTTCCAGGACATATGAATTTGGATAAGATCGTAAATGCAGTAAAACAGGGTGTTGCAATGGCTGGTGGAACACCAGTTGTATTTCCGGCAATCGCAGTCTGTGATGGAATTGCGATGGGACATATTGGAATGAAGTATTCTCTTGTAACAAGAGATCTGATTGCAGACTCTACAGAGGCTATGGCAATGGCGCATCAGTTCGATGCACTTGTTATGGTTCCGAACTGCGATAAGAACGTACCGGGACTTCTGATGGCAGCAGCCAGAATTAATATTCCGACAATCTTTGTCAGTGGAGGACCGATGCTGGCAGGACATGTAAAAGGCCAGAAGAGAAGTCTTTCCAGCATGTTCGAGGCTGTTGGAGCGAATGCAGCAGGAACACTTTCTGATGAAGATCTGTGCGAATTTGAGAACAAAGTATGTCCAACATGCGGATCTTGTTCTGGTATGTATACAGCCAACAGTATGAACTGTCTGACTGAAGTGCTTGGAATGGGACTTCGTGGAAACGGAACAATCCCGGCTGTATATTCTGAGAGAATTCGTCTTGCAAAACATGCAGGTATGAAGGTTATGGAATTATTGGAGAAAAATATCCGTCCAAGAGATATTATGACAGAGGATGCAATCTTGAATGCATTGACGGTTGATATGGCACTTGGATGTTCTACAAACAGTATGCTTCACCTTCCGGCAATCGCACATGAGATTGGTATGGATTTTGAGATTGATTTCGCAAATGGAATCAGTGAAAAGACTCCAAACCTTTGCCACCTTGCGCCGGCAGGTCCGACTTATATGGAGGATCTCAATGAGGCAGGTGGTGTCTATGCGGTTATGGCTGAACTGAACAAAAAAGGACTGCTTCATACAGACTGCATGACAGTTACAGGTAAGACAGTAGGCGAGAACATTGAAGGAGTGCAGAACAAAGATCCAGAGGTTATCCGTCCAATCGACAATCCGTACAGCCAGACAGGCGGACTTGCAGTATTAAAAGGAAATCTTGCACCGGACGGAAGTGTTGTAAAGCGTTCTGCAGTAGTAGATGAAATGCTTGTACATGAAGGACCGGCAAGAGTCTTCGAATGTGAGGAAGATGCAATCACAGCAATCAAAGGCGGCAAGATCAACCACGGTGATGTTGTTGTTATCCGTTATGAAGGACCAAAGGGCGGTCCTGGTATGAGAGAGATGTTGAACCCGACTTCTGCAATCGCAGGAATGGGACTTGGTTCCAGCGTTGCTCTGATCACAGACGGACGTTTCAGTGGAGCTTCCAGAGGAGCATCTATTGGACATGTTTCACCAGAGGCTGCAGTTGGCGGACCAATCGCACTTGTAGAAGAAGGAGACATCATTAAGATTGATATCCCGAACATGAAGCTTGAGTTAGATGTATCTGATGAAGAACTGGCTAAGAGAAAAGCAGCATGGACACCGAGAGAGCCGAAAGTTACAACCGGTTATCTGGCAAGATATGCTTCTATGGTAACATCCGGAAACAGAGGAGCTATTCTGGAAGTTCCAAAACAGTCATAAGACAAGACATAAGAGAGTAAGGTTACAGAACAGGAGAAAGATAGGTATGCAGTTGACAGGATCAGAGATCGTCATCGAATGTCTGAAAGAGCAGGGCGTAGATACTGTTTTCGGATATCCGGGAGGCGCAATTTTAAATGTCTATGATGAATTATATAAACACAGTGATGAGATTACTCATATCCTGACTTCCCACGAACAGGGCGCAGCACATGCAGCGGATGGATATGCGAGAGCAACCGGTAAAGTTGGTGTATGTTTCGCCACCAGCGGACCGGGTGCTACGAATCTTGTGACAGGAATCGCTACCGCATACATGGATTCTATTCCGGTAGTAGCGATCACCTGTAATGTAGGAGTGTCACTTCTTGGAAAAGATAGTTTTCAGGAAATTGACATTACCGGTATTACAATGCCGATCACAAAGCATAATTATATTGTAAAAGATGTGGCCAATCTGGCTGACACGATCCGTAAAGCGTTCGTGATCGCCAAATCCGGAAGACCGGGACCGGTCCTTATTGATATTCCGAAAGATGTTACAGCAAATAAGACAGAATATATAAAAGAGGAGATTAAACCGGTAGAACCATCTGATAAGATTTCAGAAGAAGAACTAGCGGAAGCATTGGAATTAATTAAAAAATCTAAGAAACCGTACATATTTGTAGGTGGAGGAGCTGTCCTTTCCGAAGCAAGTGAAGAATTATATACATTTGCGAAGAAAGTAGATGCGCCAGTAACGGATTCCCTTATGGGAAAAGGTGCATTTCCAGGAAACGATCCGGCATATACAGGAATGCTTGGAATGCATGGAACAAAAGCATCCAACTACGGAGTCAGCGAGTGTGATCTTTTGATCGTAGTGGGTGCAAGATTTAGTGACCGTGTAACAGGAAATGCAAAGAAATTTGCAAAGAATGCAAAAATCTTACAGTTTGATGTGGACGCAGCAGAGATGAACAAAAACGTGCTGATCACAGAAGGTGTAGTTGGAGATATCAAAGTAATTCTTGAAAAAATAAATGCAAAATTAGAGCAGCAGAGTCATCCGGAATGGATGAAGAAAATTATGGATTACAAAGAAAAATATCCACTGACTTATCATCCGGAAGCGCTTACAGGTCCGTTCATTGTAGAGGAGATTTACCGCCAGACAAATGGTGAAGCAATCATTTCCACAGAAGTTGGACAGCATCAGATGTGGGCAGCACAGTATTACAAATATACGAAGCCAAGAACACTGCTGACATCCGGCGGACTTGGAACGATGGGATATGGACTTGGAGCTGCTCTTGGAGCTAAGACCGGAAGACCGGATAAGACTGTTGTCAACATTGCAGGAGACGGATGTTTCCGTATGAATATGAATGAGATTGCGACAGCAACCCGACATAACATTCCGGTGATTCAGGTTGTTATCAACAACCATGTACTTGGTATGGTACGCCAGTGGCAGAATCTGTTTTATGGACAGCGTTATTCAGCAACTGTACTGAATGATGCAGTAGATTTTGTAAAACTGGCAGAAGCAATGGGTGCCAAAGGTGTCCGCGTAACAACACAGGCGGAATTTAAAGAGGCGTTCAAAGAAGCGTTAGCATCAGGGAAACCTGTTGTGATAGACTGTCAGATCGATCAGGATGATAAAGTATGGCCGATGGTAGCACCTGGAGCTGCGATCAGCGAAGCTTTTGACGAGAACGATCTGGAAACAAAATAACATATAAATTAGCTAGATGGAGGAACGACTATGAAAAGAGTGTACAATTTTTCGGCAGGACCGGCAGTTTTGCCGGAAGAGGTATTAAAAGAAGCAGCAGACGAGATGTTGGATTACAATGGAACCGGCATGTCGGTAATGGAAATGAGTCATCGTTCGCAGTCGTTCCAAGAAATTATTGACACTGCAGAAGCGGATATTAGAGAACTGATGAACATTCCGGATAACTATAAAGTGCTCTTTTTACAGGGTGGTGCATCACAGCAGTTTGCCATGATCCCGATGAACCTGATGAAGAACAGAGTGGCAGATTATATTATTACCGGACAGTGGGCAAAAAAAGCCGCAGCAGAAGCAGAAAAATACGGAAAAGTAAACCGTATCGCATCTTCTGCTGATAAAACATTTTCTTATATCCCAGATTGCAGTGATCTCCCGGTTTCTGAAGATGCAGACTATGTATATATTTGTGAAAATAATACGATTTATGGAACAAAATACAAAACATTACCGAATACAAAGGGCAAGACGCTGATAGCAGATGTATCTTCCTGCTTCCTGTCCGAACCGGTAGATGTAAGCAAATATGGTGTGATCTATGGCGGTGTCCAGAAGAACATCGGACCTGCAGGAGTAGTGATTGTGATCATCCGTGAAGATCTGATCACAGAAGATGTACTGCCGGGTACACCGACAATGCTGACTTACAAGACACAGGCAGATGCAAAATCTCTGTATAACACACCACCGGCTTATGGCATTTATATTTGCGGAAAAGTATTTAAATGGCTGAAAAAACAGGGCGGTCTGGCTGCCATGAAAGAGCGTAATGAAAAGAAAGCAAAGATCCTGTATGATTATCTGGATCAGAGTAAACTGTTCAAAGGAACAGTTGTAAAAGAAGATCGTTCTCTGATGAATGTTCCTTTTGTTACAGGAGATGAAGAACTGGATGCGAAATTTGTAAAAGAAGCAAAAGCTGCAGGACTGGAGAATCTGAAAGGACATCGTACAGTCGGAGGTATGCGTGCAAGTATATACAATGCAATGCCGATTGAAGGCGTAGAAGCATTAGTTGCATTTATGAAGAAATTTGAAGAGGAGAATCTGTAGTATGTATAAATATCATTGCCTGAATCCAATCTCTCAGGTGGGGCTGGATCAGTTGACAGAAGAATATACACCTGTAAACGAGGCGAAAGAAGCAGATGCGATTCTGGTCAGAAGCGCTGTTATGCATGAGATGGAATTTTCAAAAGATCTGAAAGCAGTGGCAAGAGCCGGAGCCGGCGTGAATAACATTCCATTGGAGCGATGCGCAGAAGAAGGTATTGTTGTATTTAATACACCGGGTGCAAACGCAAACGGAGTTAAAGAACTGGTGCTGGCAGGTATGCTGCTCGCATCCAGAGATATCATTGGCGGTATTGGCTGGGTACAGGAAAATGAAGAAGACGGCAATATTGCCAAAGACGCAGAAAAGGCGAAGAAAGCATTTGCAGGCTGTGAGCTGGAAGGAAAGAAACTTGGAGTGATCGGTCTTGGAGCAATCGGAGTTCTGGTTGCCAATGCAGCGACACACCTTGGCATGGATGTGTATGGATATGATCCGTATGTGTCTGTTGATTCTGCATGGAGACTTTCCAGAAGTATCCATCATGCTAAGACAGTGGATGAGTTATACAGTGACTGTGATTATATTACGATTCATGTTCCGGCACTGGACAGCACAAAAGGAATGATCGATAAGCATGCGATTAGTCTGATGAAAGACGGAGTAGTAATACTGAATTTTGCAAGAAATATTCTTGTAGATGAAGAAGCAATGGTAGATGCACTTGTATCCGGACATGTGAAACATTACGTGACAGATTTCCCGACACCTACAGTGACAGGAGTAAAAGGTGCAATTGTTATCCCGCATCTGGGAGCATCTACAGAAGAAGCAGAAGACAACTGTGCAGTAATGGCAGCAAAACAGCTGAAAGATTATCTGGAAAATGGAAATATAAAAAATTCTGTCAATTATCCGGACTGTGATATGGGCATTCGTGGAGAGAATACGAGATTATTGCTTCTGCACCACAATGTACCGAATATGATCGGCCAGTTTACAACGATTTTGGCAAAAGATAATATGAATATTGCAGATCTTACAAATAAGAGTAAAGGTAAATATGCATATACAATGATCGACATTGATTCACCGGTGCCGGCAGGTGTTGTAGAAGAATTAAAAGCGGTAGGAGAGGTACTCCGGGTTCGTATTCTGGCTTAAAATTATAGGACAGATGATGCAATCCCCTTGATTTTCAGTAATTGGAATTCAAGGGGATTTTTGTAACAATCTTAAAGGATTCTTAATAAAAAAGTAATATTACTTTCATTGCGAATTATGTCGAAGAAGAGTATACTGAATAAGTGTTGAAAAAGATTATGGAATGAGGGGGAATACGAATGAGTGGCACAAGGCATCAATATGGAATTAAGCAACATGAGCAGAGACGAAAAAGGGATCGGCAGATGCGCTGTCTGATTACAATTGTCGCAGTATGTATCGTATTAATTCTTGCATATATGATAGCCGGAGTTCTTCGTAAAAAAGCTGTACTGACACTGCAATTTGAGAATGTTGCAATATTGCAGGGAGAAGATGTTCCAACATTGAAGGCGAAGGTAAAAGTTGAGAAGGATGATGGACCTACGTTGGACAAGAAAAGCAAATATACATCAAAGGATTTTATCAGAGATCTGAAAAAGGGAAAAGGCTATAAGATTATCTGTAAAGTTGATCCGAAGACAGAGGGAAGTTATAAAGCAACAATTAAGCTGAGTGAGTCCTTACAGAAGAAGCTGGATGATGACTGGAGTAAGAAAATACAGCTTACAGTCAAGGACGGAAAAGTCCGTGTAAAGAATAAAGTCGGACGGTGGGAGAAGAATAAATTTAAACGTTACGATGGTACTTATGTCAAATCTGATTTTGTTGTATCCCGTGGTGATACTTATTATTTTGATGAGAATGGCAAGATGGCGACTGGCTGGCATACAATTAAGAGTACAACATATCATTTCAATAAAAAAGGAATCATGCAGACCGGCTGGCAGAAGAATGGCTCGGATAAGTATTATATGACGAAGTCCGGAGGAGCAGTAACCGGCTGGCAGAAGATTGGAAAGAATACATATTATTTTGAAAATGATGGAAAGATGGTAACCGGCGAAGTGAATATTGGTCTGTCTGTCTGCAAATTTGACAAAAAAGGTAATCTGATTTCTAAAAAAGCGGGAAAAGTTGATCCGAAGAAACCTATGGTAGCGCTTACATTTGATGATGGCCCGGGACCAAGAACGCTGGAGCTGTTGAAGGCATTGGAGAAGTACAACGCACATGCAACATTCTTTATGGTCGGACAGAATGTTTCTATTCATAAAGATGCATTGAAGAAGATGAAAGAGATTGGTTGTGAGTTGGGAAATCATTCTTATAATCATGCGAATCTTTCAAAACAGGATGCCAAGGGCCTGAAGGATCAGGTAGATAAGACCAATGATCTGATAAAAGGAGTAGTCGGAAGAGGAGCAACTGTGCTTCGACCTCCATATGGAGCAATCGGTGGTGTTATGCATGAGAAGGTTAAGATGCCGATGATCCTGTGGAATATTGATACTTTAGACTGGAAGACAAGAAATGCGCAGAAGACGATTGAAACGGTTATGAACAATGTAGGAGATGGTGATATCGTCCTGATGCATGATATTCATACAGAAAGTGTGGATGCTGCATTGAAACTGATCCCGAAACTGGAAAAAGAGGGCTATCAACTTGTGACAATTTCTGAGATGGCAGAAGCCAAAGGTCAGAAGCTGGAGAATGGTGAGAAGTATTGTGACTTTACGGCAAAGACACTAAGCAAAGTAAAAGAAAATCAGGAATCAGAAGAATAGAAGTTATAAATAAAAAGGAAAGATGATTCGCAGAGTGATATGCTCCCTTCTAAGTAGACAAGAGAAATAATAAAATCTTGTTTATTTAGAAGGGAGCTTTCTTTATCCTTTTAATCATATTGGGCAATTCTGTTTTTTTATAGCGTTTCCCTTTGTATATATGATGTTTTTAATATATTACTCTGCATATCGTATCCGATCAATCAAACTCAATTTTCGGAAATTTGCAGATACTCCATATGTGAGCAGTACCTGTAAAAAGGCAACCACACAAATCAAAAGCACTGCTGGGACCACTGGAAAATGATACTCACTGATCTGAAACATGTGTTTGGTTTTTGCATAAAGAAATGCACCATATCCTACAAGACTTCCAATGCCCACAGAAACTGCCAATGTTCCCAAAGTATAGATGATTCCTTCCAGTTGCAGCATACGGATCAACTGTTTTTCAGACATTCCTATCGCCTGTATCATTCCAAGCTCCCGCCTTCTTGTGTAAATACTGTTCATCATAGTGTTCACAAGATTCATGATTCCAATTCCACCCAGAATAATCAGAAATGCATAACACAAAACGCTCGTCAACCGCATATTCTTTTCCCACTCCTGAAGTTGCTCTTCATAACTTCCTGTCACCAGGTATTCACTGTTGTCGGCAAGTGCCTGAAGTTCCTGATATGCACTGTTCTTTTTCTGATCATTCACTGTGATTTCCAGTGTGTAGTTCAGATTATTGGGATTCATTTTTTCCAACACTGATTGGGGCAGATAAAATGAACTTCCGCCAAGGCTTTCATAGTAATCTCCGATGGCTCCTATCTCAAAAGTCTTTTCTACCTGGTCATCTCCCATATTCAAAACCATCTTCAAGGAATCTCCCACTTTCAGTTCCGGGAACCAGTATACCATATTAGCAGACATGAGGATTTTATCTCCTTTTTCCAATTCTTCATATGTCACATGTCCTTGTATCTCTCCTTTTTCCAGCGTTTCTGCATAAGATGCATCCAGTCCAATAATATCCGCGCCCCAAATTTCACCATCCATAGATAGTTTCGGAATTTCGCCATTCATAAATGTTTTTACCTTTACCTCTTCCACACCGTCTACATCACGAACCTGATCAATAAACGCTTTCGTCAAGGGGTTATTCTGCTGAACCTGTCTCCAGTCTCTGTCCGGATTCATTTTGTCCCCACCCCATGTTTCCAATTCAATTTTATAATCAGATTCAATATCCTTTCTTGCAATTTCTTTCGGTGCCGCGCAAGATAAAATAGTTGCCACAACCATGAACAGAATACCAGTTGCTCCTAATGTAACAATCGTAATCCCAGTCCTCTTTTTATTTCTTGCCATATTTGCTTTTGTCAAACGAAAAATCGTGAGATTCTGATAGCCTTTCCGTACTTTTTTCCCACGTTTTTCTAACCCCTGATAACGCATAGCCTCAATGGGCGAAACTTTGGCAGCAATTCGCATCGGTTTTGCCAAAGAAACTGCGGAAGTAAAGAGCACCGCCATAATGGTAATCGCATAAATCCACCAGTGCAACAAAGATACCTCACCATTTTTTACAAGTTCTGCT
>OLPD01000135.1_pt1 | contig 69180 bp, 61 predicted proteins | sample 1672111 | NCBI WGS metagenome assembly OLPD01 (sample SAMEA3136646, study PRJEB25190) | human gut metagenome
GGTCGTCAGAAACATAACGCCAAGTGGATGGCAATTTATAATGATTTTGTTGTTGGGTATGAGAGCGGCATGACAATGGTAGAAATTGCGAAGAGGAACAATGTCAGTGAGAGGACGATTTATAGGTATAAAGCGTATTATGACAAAATAAAGAGAAAAGAGGAATAGACCATATTGCTGATGTCAGCAATATGTTATATGAGAGTTGCGGACAATTTTTTTGACCGCAAAATGGATGGAGGAATTCTATGGCAGAAGATAAAAAGAAAGAAATCGATGTTACAGTAACAGAAGAATATCTAAAAGAAAAACTGTATAAAATTAGGGGTAAAAGGGTATTGCTTGATGCTGATTTAGCAGAGATATATGGCTATGATACGAAGGGATTTAATAGACAGGTAAAAAATAATATTGAAAAATTTGATGAAGATTTTATGTTTGAATTGACAGATGAGGAATTAGAAGATTTGCGGTACAAAAATTGTACCGCAAATATAAGTTCAAAAAGTCGTTATAATCCTCATGTATTTACAGAGCAAGGATTATATATGCTGATGACTGTTTTGAAAGGACCGTTGGCTGTTAAGCAGAGCAAGGCATTAATAAGAACCTTTAAGAAAATGAAAGATTACATATTAGAAAATCGTGATTTAATAGGTCAGCGGGAAATACTTCAGTTAAGCATGGAAACTGCTAACAACAGAATAGAAATTAACAAAATCAACTCAGATATGATATCTATTGAAAAGCAGATTTCAGATGTTGCAGAAGGCTTGAAGGATGTTGTGACAAAATCTGAGTTGGCTGATATGATGAACAGCTTTATTTCAGACGATGATGACAAGTGGCTCATGTTTAATGCAAAATTCAGTAGTGCAGATGAGGTATATGAGTCCATTTATAAACAGGCAAAGTCGTCAATATATGTCGTTGACAATTATATTGGTTTAAGGACGCTGGTACACCTTAAGAATTCTCCTACTGGAGTAGATATTATTTTATTCAGTGATAATGTTGGAAATAATAAACTTCACAACATAGAATTTGCAGATTTCTGCAAGGAGTACCCAACAGTAAATTTGTCAATGAAAAAGACAGGCGGTATATTCCATGATCGTTTTATCGTGTTGGATTATGGAACTGCTGATGAAAGGGTTTTCTTATGTGGTGCTTCATCAAAGGATGCTGGCGCTAGAATAACCAGTATTGTTGAAGATTATGGAATATCTAAATATGCCCCTGTGATTGCCACGCTGTTAAAAAATTCGACGTTAATTTTACCACAATAGAGGGGAGCGAATGATTAAACATTCGTAAAGATAATCTATTAACACAAGAGGAGTTTGGCAAATTATTTCATGTTACCAGGCAAACTGTTTCAAATTGGGAAAACGGAAAAAGTTATCCTGATTTGCAAATCCTTGTAAGCATGAGTAATCAATTTAGCTCGCACCCAGTGCTCCTTAAGACAAAGTAGAAATAGTGCAATTTTCACATGATATTATACAAGAATTACATAGAAATATATCGTATTATTGATATAGTATTCTTGAATTGTATGTGAGGAGAAAACTATGGAAGCGGAAAGAAAAACATTAACACAGCTATCTGTGCCAATATGCTTAGAAACTTTATTTTATATGCTTTCAGGTATGGTTGATACGCTTATGCTATCATCTGTAAGTGATCAGGCTGTAGGAGCAGTGGGAACAGCAAATACATATATAAGTGTTTTTATTATTATGTTTGGAGTAATATCATCGGGTATGATAGCCGTTATGTCACAAAATATCGGAGCTGGAAGACCGGGGATAGCATATCAGGCAAGGCAACTTGGACTTATATTCAACGCATTGATAGGTATCGTAATGTCTGTCGTTCTTGCTACTTTTTCTGGTGGGATACTTAGAAGCGTAAGTATTGCTCCGGCTTTGCTTGAGCCGGCTGAAATATATCTTAGAATTGTTGGCGGCACATGTTTTTTAAATGCACTGATTCCTATTTTCTCCAGTTATTTGAGAGTGTTTGGATATACAAAACATTCTTTGATAGGAACTGTTGTTGGAAATGTTCTCAATATAATACTTAATTCAGTATTTTTATTTGCATTCAACTGGGGTGTGATGGGAGTTGCTGTTGCCACGGTTATTTCGAGAGTTGTAAATCTTATTATTGTAGCCGGCATGGGGGCTGTACTTATAAAAGCAAAGCAGAGTCCTGAGCGAATTACATCAAGAAAGATATTTGCACAGATTGTTAAGATTGGTTTTCCTTCTGCGCTTGAAACAGCACTTTACAACATCGCAATGACCTTTATTGTGCGTTTTATGAATCAGATGGATGTGGATGGAATGAATGTTACAGCACGCTCATATGCTGTACAGATTGCAAATTTCTCATATTGTGTGGGAGCTGCCCTTGCTCAGGCAAATGCAATTATGACCGGTTGGAGAATTGGAGCAAAAGAGTTTGAGGAATGTAACAGGGGAACGAGAAAAGCTGCGATATACGGTATCATCACAGCGACCTGTTTTTCCGTGACATTTGCATTGGCAGGACATTTTATCGTGCATATATTTACTGATGATACACAGATGATAAATCTTGTGGTAAAGTTGTTAATAGTAGATGTCTTTCTTGAAGTTGGAAGGGTAACAAACCTTGTATATGGTCAGGCATTAAAAACGAGTGGAGACGCACTTTTCCCGGCTATACTAGGTGCAATATTTATGTATTTGTTTGCAGTTGGCGGAACTTATTTTCTCGGAATACACATGGGACTTCTGGCTGTAGGATCATATATTGCTATGGCAGGTGACGAATGTGCGAGAGCTGTGGGAATGGTACTTAGATGGAAGAGTGGAAAATGGAAAAGTAAAGGTCTTATAGAAGTATAGGAGAGATTATGTACTTTGAATTAAAGGAAAATAAACCACATGGTACAAAGGATGATCCGTTTAGTATATATCATATAAAAAATGAAGGACGATCATTTCAGATACCGGTTCATTGGCATGATGAACTGGAAATTATATATGTAAAAAGCGGTTTTTTGACTGTTAGTATATCAGGAGAAAATTATATTGGAACCCCCGGGGATGCTTTTGTAGTGTCGCCGGGCAATCTGCATTTCATGGGTTCACAGGCTGGAGAAGTGGATTATTTTACTTTCCTTTTTCCACTTGAATATATCTCTTTTTGCACAGATGACATGTTAGATGATAAATTGCTTACTCCATTAAAAAATGGTCATTTGATGATAAGACCAAGGATCAAGGATGCAGCAAAAGAGTTGTGTGAGCAGTTGACCGAAATATATATGGCAAAAAATGATGAAAAGAAGTTGGAAATAGCTGTTCAGATAAAGACAAAAATAATTCTTTTACAATTTATTCTTCACATGTGGGAGAATGGATTTATAATCGAAAATGATAAAAGTGGAAGAAATACTGTAGAAAAAGAGATGATTTCATACATACAGCAGAGTTTTACAGGGGAGATATCATTAAAGGAATTTGGGGAACAGTTCCATCTTTCTGAAAAATATGTATCGCAATATTTTAAAGAACATTTTCATATTACGCTTTCAAAATATGTTACATATTTGCGGTTGGAGCATGCAAAACAGTTGTTACAAAATTCGGACATTCCAGTTACAGAGGTTGCAATGCTCAGTGGCTATCAGAATGTAAGTTATTTTATCAGAAGCTTCAAAAAAACATACGGAGTGTCTCCGTTAAAATATAGAAAAAATGAGCCGAGTACATGGATTTAGCGGAGTGTGAAAGAAACATAAACGATGTTACAAACAAAAGGTTAGGGAACACCTGAAAGGGAGTTTCCTAACCTTTTGTTGTATAGAGCTGTTATCAGTCTGCTCAATCAATAAATAATCAGGCAATTTTATGCTACAGGAACATTTCCTGTAGATTTCCTTTCAATCAGCTGTGTATGCAATAAAAATGTGCTGATTGAAACGCCATTAAGAAGACTGGATAACGCAAAGAATCCACTTTTTCCCAGTTCAATACGATCTTGTCTGATTGTAGTCAGTGGAGGTGATGTATAAGCAGCGATTGGCAGAACATCAAATCCGATAATGTTGACATCATCAGGAACCTGATGTCCGAGCTGTTGGCATTGGATAAAGGTTCAAGTTATTTATGGGAGGATAAAAGGGATGGAAGAGAAAGTAATTCTTGAAAATATTTTAATCATACAGGGAAGGTGACAAGAAAATTAGAAATATGAGATATACGATTTTTGAAAGTGGATATGATAGGAAAGAAAAGTAATGCGAAGCCACTCGCATTACTTTTCTTTTCCATCAATGAGATATTCATAAGATATTTCGAAAACTTCAGAAAATGCTTTGATTTCAACATCAGTAACAAAGCGCTTATTGGTTTCAATTCTTGTAATTACATTTTTGTCCATATCATAGCCGCGTAGTTGAAGCTGATGGGCAAGCATCCGCTGGGACATATGGTTTTTCTCACGAAGCTCGATGAGTTTTTTGCTGATTAAGTTCTTTTCTCCGGTGGCTGTCTTTGGTTTTGGCATATAAATGCTCCTCTCTTTTGTAATTGAAAAATGAGATTGTCTCATTTTTTGCTCTATTCATTGATTTTACAGTTGAGGTAAGAATAAAACGGTTGTAAAAGTGAGACAGCATGAACGTTCTTGGATTTTATGACTAGTGTGTTATAGTGAAATTAATTTAAAAAAGGAGTATTCTTATGCAGGTGTCAGATAAATTAATTACCCACTGGCGGAAGTGATTGAAGAATATGGAACTTCTGGGTATCAGGAAAAATTACTTTCATCAATAATCTCTTGACAAATCCCTTTGAAATCACGTATCCTCATAGTATAAAAGCGCTTTCATAAGAGCTTGGTATGCAATGCAAAGCAGTGAAAAGAGGAAAAAGATGAATATATATGATATAGCAAAAGAAGCCGGAGTTTCTATATCAACGGTTTCTCGTGTTATGAATAACAAAGGGAATGTGAATGCTGCTACAAGAAAAAAAGTAGAAGCAATATTGGACAAGCATGATTATACGCCCAGTGCGATTGCGCGTGGTATGGTAAGTAAAACAATGAAGACGGTTGCAGTACTGACTGTGGATATCCGCGTGCCGCATTATGCGAGAACTGTTTATACAATTGAACGGGAGTTTAGCCACAGAGGGTACGAGGTCGCAATCTGTAATACGGGTGGTGAGTTGGAAGAGACAGCCAAGTATTTAAAGACAATGCTTGAGAAAAAGGTAGACGGAATCGTACTGGTCGGTTCAATTTTTAATACACTTTGCAAAAAAGATGAAATTGGAAATATGATCAAGAATACACCGGTAGTGCTTGCGAATGGAAAACTGGAACTGCCGAATTCCTATTCTGTCTTAGTTGATGACCGGTATGGCGTTTCTCTGGCAGTGGAACATCTGCTAAAAAGAGGGCACCTTGATATGTACTATCTAAAGGATATGGATACGGTCAGTGCCAGGTTAAAAAGTGAAGGGTTTATAAAAGCATTGGAAAGTCACGGTGTTAGTGACGCGAAGCAATATGTGATCGATACGGACAGAAGTATCGGTGGAGGAATCGAAGCGGTAGAAAAACTGATCGCCGAGAATAAGAAATTTACAGCCATTGTCTGTGGAGAAGACATTACAGCAACGGGAGCGGTGAAAGCGGCATTGCGTGCCGGACTTCGAGTACCGGAAGATGTAGCGGTTACCGGGTACAATAATTCAGAATATGCAAGAATCTGTGAACCACGTCTTACGACTATTGACAATAAGCCGGAGATGGTTGCGATGATGAGCGTGCAGCTCCTTACAAGTTTGATTGAACAGACGGATGTGTACTCTTCCTGTGTGATCCAGCCGGAATTGGTGGAAGGAAAGACAACATAAGCTGACATAAGACAACAAAAAAGACGATATAGGTGAAAGATTGCAGATAGAGCTATAAAAAGCGGAAGGATTTTCAGAAAGAAAAACTGAAAGTACCTCTGCTTTTTTTCTTTATAATCTTCAATAAACTGAAAGCGCTTGCATAAAATATGAAAGATTGTTAAAAAATAATCGTTATTTTGTACTAAAATAAATGCTAGAATTTGAACATAATGCCGAAAAAAATAAAAATATGCGCATGAAATTGACAAAACGAGTGAAATAAATATAATGAAAAGTAAAGAAAGCGCTTCTATAAATTTTCAATAATATTTTCTCAAAATTGAAAGGAGATTAATATGAGAGTTCAATATGATGTAATGGTGCAGGAGTTTGCAAGAGTATTAGAGAAAAAAGGATTCACTCATGAAGATGCCAAGAATGCGGCAATCATTTTCGCACAGAACAGTCTGGCTGGTGTATACTCCCACGGACTGAACCGTTTTCCAAGAGTTGTCAGCTACCTGGAGAAAGGTGAGATTGATCCGAATGCAAGAGCAACTTGTGAGATGAAGATGGGAGCGATTGAACGTTGGGATGGACATCGTGGATTTGGACCTCTGAATGCAAAACGTGCAATGGATCGTGCATGCGAACTTGCGAAGGAGAATGGAATTGGTTGTGTAGCTCTTGGAAATAATAACCACTGGATGCGTGGTGGTACATATGGCTGGCTTGCAGCAGATCATGGTTGTATCGGAATCTGCTGGTCTAATACAATGCCGAACATGCCTGCATGGGGTGGACTGAACCGCAAGATCGGAAATAACCCGTTGATCATGGCAGTGCCTCGTTCTAATGGGGAACATGCAATGATCGACTGTGCTGTATCTCAGTTTTCTTATGGAAAGATTGAAGATTGCCGTCTGAAAGGACTGAAACTTCCGGTGCCGGGAGGATATGATACAAAGGGAGAACTCACAACAGACCCTTCAGAAATCGAGAAGACATGGCGTGTGCTTCCGATGGGATACTGGAAGGGAAGTGGACTTTCCATCGTGCTGGATCTGATCGCAACAGTTCTTACAGATGGAAACTCTGTATCAAAAATCGGAACATTCGGTGACGAGATTGGACTTACTCAGATTATGATTGCAGTAGATCCTACAAAGTTCAACACAGTGGAGCAGACAGATGCAATTGTAGATGAGATTCTTGCAGATGTGAAATCTTCTGAGCCGATCAAAGAGGACGGAGAAGTTCTTTATCCGGGAGAGTTGGAGCTTAAGAACATCAAAGAGAACAAAGAACAGGGAATCCCGGTTGTTGAAGAAGTATGGGAATCTGTTCTGAAGATGTAATAATAATTAGGAAATATAGAATAGGAAGAAACAATGATTCAGGGAGTACTTTTTGATATGGACGGGCTTATGTTCGATACGGAAAGAATCGGATACGAAGGCTGGAAATATGCAGGAAAAAAGCTTGGCATTCATATGAAAGATGAATTGATCGCTTCTTTTCGTGGAACCGGAGAAAAAGAAAAGCGAAGACATTTCAAAGAAGCATTTGGAAGTGAAAAGCTGTATGATGAAGCATTTACGCTTCGGACGGTATATGCAAAAGAATGGATTGATAAGAATGGGCTTCCGGTAAAGAAAGGGCTGGTGGAGCTGCTGGAGTATTTGAAAAAAGAAAATATTCCGGCGGCGCTCGCAACCTCGACAAACCGCAAGAAAGCGATGGGTTATCTGGATATGGCAAATGTAACAGAATATTTCAGTGCATCAGTGTGCGGTGATGAAGTGAAGGCAGCGAAGCCTGCTGGTGATATCTTCATAGCTGCGGCAGAGGCACTGGGAGTTTCGACAGAGAAATGTCTTGTTTTGGAAGACAGCCCAAATGGTCTGAAGGCTGCAAAAAATGCTGGCTGCAAAGCGATTGTAATCCCAGATCTGTCCCCGGCACCTGAGAAAGAAGAAGGCCTGTGGGATGCGAAAGTTTCGAATTTAAAAGAGGTTATAGAAATCATAAAGAATCTTTGATACAGGAGGAAATATCATGGAATATATTATTGGAATCCTGCTGCTCATCTCATTTGTAGGGTTGGCCGTATACGCAGTGCGCGGCGGTAACCTGATGATGGGTATGCTGATTATGGCAATTATTTGGACAGTGCTTCCACTTATTGGAAATACATTTGCGACAAATCCGGAATTTATTGGTTCTTATCCGGGAATCACGGATATCAGTGTTGTTGATGCAATTACAAAAGTTTTCCAGTCCGGTCCGGAAGGCTGGGGAAATGTACTTGTAAATGTTGTATTTGGTGCATGGTTTGGACGTGTTCTTCTTCAGACAGGTATTGCAGATGCACTGATCCGTAAAGCGGTTGAGCTTGGTGGAGACAAACCGGTTATCATCTGTGTATTACTCTCTACAGTTACAACAGCAATCTTTTCAACATTATTTGGCGCAGGTGCCGTTGTAGCGATTGGAGTGATCATTCTTCCAATCCTTATGAGTCTTGGTATTCCTAAGACACTTTCCATCGGATCCTTCATGATGAGTGTCGGAGCCGGAATGTATTTAAATCCGGTACTTACCGGACAGTTCCTCGGATTCTTCCTTGGAGAAGATGGAAAACAGCTCATCACTTATGATGATCCTGCACGTCTTCACTGGGCGATCATCGGAGTTGCAGTACAGCTTCTTGTAGTAATTGTTATGTGTGTTGTGACACTTGGAAAGAAGAAAACCGTTCATGCATGGAGCGCATCTGCAGCAAGAAAAGCCCGCCCGGGATATGTTCCGACAATTGCTCTGATCGCACCGATCATCCCGGTTGTACTTCTTGTAGTATTTAATGTACCGATCATTCTTGGATTTACAATTGGAAGTTTCTATGCATTATTCGTATGTAAGAAACTGACATCATTTCGCGGTGCATGCCGTGTACTGAATAAGGATTTCTATGATGGTGTTGTTGACACTGCACCGCTGGTAGGATTCCTGCTTATGATCCCGATGTTCAACAAAGCAGCAGAGCTTTGCGTGCCATATTTTAATGCACTTCTTGGAAATATTATTCCGAATAATACACTGGTTATCAGCATTGTATTTGCAATTCTTGCGCCACTTGGACTGTTCCGTGGACCATTTACACTGTTCGGCTGCGGAGCTGCAACACTTGGAATCCTGAAAGGAATCGGATTCCCAACACCATATCTGTATGCACTGATGGTCATTCCTTCTATTACAATGAATGTATCAATCTGTATGACACAGAGCTGGATCGCATGGGGAGTAAGCTACTCAAAAGTATCCACAAGAGAACATCTGAAGATGACACTGCCATATGCATGGCTTGTATGTATCATTATGCAGGCGATCACATATGTTATGTTCGGTTAAGGAGGGCGTGAAAAAATGAGTGATAGAAAAGTACGTATGGGTATTGACGTAGGTGGAACGCATACAAAAGCGGTTGCCATTGACAATGCCACACATGAAATAATTGGAAAATCTTCTGTAAAGACAACTCACGATGATAAAGCAGGCGTAGCAGCCGGTGTTGTAGCAGCATTTCAGAATTGTCTGCGGGAAAATAATATTGACCCGAAAGATGTCATTTTCGTAGCACATTCTACGACCCAGGCAACCAATGCCTTAATCGAAGGTGACGTTGCAAAGGTTGGTGTTGTTGGTGTCGGTCCGAAAGGAATCGGCGGACTCATTGCAAAAGCTCAGACAAATATGAAAGACATCAATCTTGGGTCCGGACGTTTTATCCGTCTTAAGAATCGTTACATCTGTGATGAAAAACTGTCCGACCAGGCTGTGACAGACACGATTAAATCTTTAGTTGGAGATGGCGCAGAGGTTATCGTTGCCAGTGAGTCTTTCGGCGTAGATGATATGGAAAATGAGACTGGCATCTGCAAGATTGCAAAAGACATGGGACTTGAAGCAACAGCAGCCAGTGAGATCACAAAACTTTACGGACTGACAAGACGTACCCGTACAGCAGCAATCAATGCGTCTATTCTTCCGAAAATGCTTAACACTGCAAACTCTACAGAGCAAAGTGTTAAGAGTGCAGGTGTTGAAGTTCCGCTGATGATCATGCGTGGTGATGGTGGAGTTATGGAGATCAGTGAGATGAAAAAACGTCCGGTACTGACCATGTTATCCGGTCCGGCTGCATCTGTTATGGGAAGTCTGATGTATCTGCGTGCTTCTAATGGTGTATACTTTGAAGTAGGTGGAACAACGACCAATATCGGTGTTATCAAAGATGGACGTCCTGCTATCGATTATTCTGTAGTTGGCGGACATCGTACATATATCAGCAGCTTAGATGTACGAGTTCTCGGTGTTGCCGGAGGAAGTATGGTTCGTGCAGATAAGAACGGAGTAAAAGATGTAGGACCACGTTCCGCACATATCGCAGGTCTTGATTATGCAGTATTTACACCGGAAGAAGAAATCGTAGATCCGAAAGTTGTATTCTTCAGCCCGAAAGAAGGAGATCCGGAGGACTATGTTGCAATCGAATTAAAGAATGGAAAACGTATCACCATTACGAATACATGTGCAGCCAATGTGCTTGGTCTTATTAAGCCGGAATATTTCGCATATGGAAATGCAAATGCAGCAAGAAAGGCAATGCAGCCGCTGGCAGATTACATGGGAAAAACTGTAGAAGAAGTTGCAACTCAGATCCTGACAAGGGCTTACGAAAAGATTGAGCCGATCATTATGGATCTGGCTGACAAATACCGTCTGGAAAAAGACCAAATCAGTCTGGTCGGAGTTGGTGGAGGAGCAGCGGCTCTTATCGGATTCTGTTCTGATAAAATGGGACTGCGCTATTCAATCCCGGACAATGCAGAAGTTATTTCTTCTATCGGAGTTGCGCTTGCAATGGTACGAGACGTTGTAGAACGTGTTGTTCCGAACCCGACACCGGAAGATATCCGCTCCATCAAAGCTGAGGCAATTGATAAGGCTGTAGAAAGTGGTGCGGCAGCAGACAGCGTAGATGTACATATTGAGATCGATCCGCAGACATCAAAACTGACAGCCATTGCCCTTGGATCAACAGAAGTTAAGACAACGGACCTCTTAAAAGAGTGTACAGCTAAGGAAGCAAGAGAACTGGCGGCTGAAGACTTGAAGGTTGCTCCGTCAGAAGTAAATGAAGAATGTGCAACAAAGAACTTCTATGTATTTGCTATAGAAGGAAAAGGAAAACATCCGGTTCGTATTCTGGATAAAAAAGGATTTATCAAGGTTCAGAGAAATGACGGAAAAGCAATTCTTTGTAAAGCCGGAAGCTATCGTAATATCGTATCTCAGTTATGGGAAGAGCTTGCAATTTATCAGCAGGACGCAATCCTTCGCCCGGACTATTACATTTGTGCCGGTGCGCGTGTCATGGATTTCTCAGGTTCTGTAGACCTTGATAAGATCATGATGCTGATGGAAGTGGAAATGCAGATGATAGATCCAGGTGATGATGTCATCATCGTAGGAGCAAAGAACAGTTTATAGATCAATCATGATCCGTGGCATCTAAGGATGCAGAGGTATAAAATATATGGGAAGACAGGAAAAGTGGAACAGACTTATAGACGCATTTTCAGGAAAGGGTACTGCCTTTTCTATGCCGGAATATCCCAAAGTTCCGTTTCCGGAAATGATAGAGAAACTGGGGGCTTTGACAGAGGAAGACTGGGGAAAATATGCATTTAGCAGAGAGCCTTTAGAAGGAAGGTTCAGTAACGAGCAGAAAATGCAGTATACGCACAAAGCAAATGATTGCGGTCGAGAGTGGGCTGAAAAAATCGCGAGGCAGTATGGAACGAGAAATCCGGGAGAATTAGCTGAAAAACTTGGGATGAAAGTAAAAACTCCAAAAGTCCCGGTAGGAGGCGGTCTGGTGCTTTTTGCTCAATTTGTAGAACCGGACGAGATCACTATCTTTACGGATTGTGTGGATAAAGCTTCAAGATTGGAAGAAGAGTGTGGATGTGATCTGCTTCGCAGAGAAAATCTTACCAATACATTGCTTGCTCATGAATTATTTCATGCAGTAGAGGAGCAGCACGTGAAAGAAATCTATACAAGAACAGAAAGGGTAGAACTCTGGAGAAAACCGTTTTCCAATAAATCTACGATTTCCTGTCTTTCTGAGATTGCGGCTATGGCATTCGCAGGGAAACTTCTGGATTTGAAGGTGTCCCCGTATATGTTAGATGTACTTCTCGTGTATTCTTATGATAAGAATGCAGCATGGGGACTATACGATGAAATCATGAACATGACAAAGAAGCAGTGAACACTGTAGGAGGAAATAAATGTTAACAACGAATATTACATTAGCTGAGAAGTATGATTACCTCAGTGATAAGTTTAAAAAAGCATTTACATTTTTAAGAGAAACAGATCTTGCATCACTTCCGATCGGAAGAACAGAGATTGATGGAGATGAAGTTTATGCAAGTGTGCAGAGCTATACAACTATGACTGTAGAAGAATGTGCATTTGAAAGTCATCTGGAATATTTTGATGTACAGTATGTGGTAGAAGGAGAAGAATGCTTTGGGTATGAGCCGGTGAAAAATCTGACACCTTCTATGGACTACGATGCAGAAAGAGACCTGATTTTCTACAATGAGCCAGACGATGCAGGCTCTGTAATCCTGAAGGCCGGAGATTTTGCCATTGTTCCGCCGGAAGACGGACATGCACCGAGACGTATGACAAAGAATGGTCCATGTCCGGTGAAGAAAATTGTTGTAAAAGTGAAGCTGTAAAAGGTAGAAGCATGTCATGCAATTGCATGACGCGCACCTCGTGGCAAGAATGCCGAGGCATTCTTGAAGAAAGAAGTATTAAAAAAGCAGTAAAATAACTGAGCAGGAATATATTAGGAGGAAAGTGCAATGAAGAGTTCGTTTCGTTGGTACGGAGACAGTGATCCGGTAACATTAGATAAGATTCGTCAGATTCCGGGGATGCGTTCTATCGTTTCCGCTGTCTATGATGTAAAACCGGGAGAAGTATGGCCGGAAGAAAGTATCAAACATCTGGTAGATGAATGCCGGGAGCATGGATTAATTTTTGATGTTGTAGAATCCATTCCGGTAACGGAAGAGATCAAACTTGGAAGACCGGGAAGAGACCGTCACATTGAGAATTATTGCGAGTCTATCCGCAGATGCGCAAAATACGGGATTAAATGTGTGACATATAATTTTATGCCGGTATTTGACTGGACAAGAACACAGCTTGACAAAGAAGCAGAAGATGGTTCCACAAGTCTTGTAATGTACTGGGAACAGATGAAAGGTCTGGATCCATTAAAAGACGATATTCATCTTCCAGGCTGGGATTCCAGCTATACACAGGATGAAGTCCGTGAATTGATCCGTGCCTATGGTGAAATAGGAGAAAAAGGACTTTGGGAAAACATTGAATATTTCCTGAAACGTGTCATTCCGGTAGCGGAAGAGTGCGGCGTTGTCATGGCGCTTCATCCGGATGATCCTCCGTATCCGATTTTTGGACTGCCAAGAGTGATCACATGCGAGGAGAATCTGGATCGATATCTTTCTATTGTGGACAGCCCGGCTAACAGCTTGTGTCTGTGTACAGGATCCCTGGGGAGTTCGCCGAAAAATGATATCCCGGCTATGGTACGCAAATATTCTTCAATGAATCGAATTGGATTTATGCATATCCGAAATGTAAAGATCCTTCCGGATACATCATTTGAAGAGTCTGGACATCTGACGCAGAATGGCTCTCTTGATATGAATGCAATTGTGAAAGCATTGGTAGAGACTGGATTTGACGGATATTTCCGCCCGGATCACGGACGTATGATTTGGGGAGAAACAGGAAAACCAGGTTACGGATTATATGACCGTGCACTCGGAACAGCTTATATTAATGGATTGATCGAGGCCAACGGTGGAGTGATTGAATAAAATTATAGAAAGAATACAATATAAAGAGCTTCATACACAGCCTGGAAAGTTGTGTGTGAAGCTCTTTTCGCATGAATGAAAACAGTAGATTTGTTTTAAATGTGCAGATTCGGGTGTTGCGATGAATATGTCGAAAAAAGTAGATATAAGGAAAATGCATAAAAAAATCACTGATTACCATAGAAATTTGATAATAAATACAAAAATATTCTATGTTCTAAACAGAGCATAGTGATTATAATGGAATTAGTTGATTGGTTCAAGGAAAATTGAAGCAAAATGAACAAATGGGAGGAAACAAAATGAAAAAAAGAAGAGTATTAGCAGCAATTATGACAGCTACACTTGCGTTATCACTTGCAGGTTGTGGTGGATCCTCAGGAGATTCTAAATCATCAGGATCATCAGACAGTTCCGTAGCAAATGCAGACAAACCGCTTTGCTGGTTCAACCGTCAGCCATCTAACAGTTCTACGGGAGAACTTGACAAAGAGGCTCTGAACTTCAATGATGATACATACTATGTAGGATTTGATGCTAACCAGGGAGCTGAACTGCAGGGACAGATGGTTGTTGACTACATCAAAGCTAATGCAGACAAGATTGACAGAAACGGTGACGGAGTAATCGGATATGTACTTGCAATTGGTGATATCGGACATAACGATTCTATCGCTCGTACACGTGGTGTTCGTTCTGCTCTTGGAACAGGTATTGATGCAAACGGTGAAGTTGATTCTACACCAGCAGGAACTAACGTAGACGGAAAAGCAAAAGTTGTTAAAGATGCAACTCTTGATGTAAATGGAAAGACATATACAATTCGTGAGCTTGCTTCTCAGGAGATGAAGAACTCAGCAGGAGCTACATGGGATGCAGCAACAGCTGGTAACGCAATCGGAACATGGTCAGCTTCTTTCGGAGAGCAGATTGATGTTGTTGTTTCTAACAATGACGGTATGGGAATGTCAATGTTCAACGCTTGGGCAAAAGACAACAAAGTTCCTACATTCGGATATGATGCTAACAGTGATGCTGTAGCAGCAATTGCTGAAGGATACGGCGGAACAATTTCACAGCATGCAGATGTACAGGCTTACCTGACACTGAGAGTTCTTCGTAACGCACTTGACGGAGTAGATGTTGATACAGGTATCGGTACAGCAGATGATGCTGGTAACTGCCTGACAGAAGGTGAAGACTACAGATACAGTGAAGAGGACAGATCATACTACGCATTAAACGTAGCTGTAACAGCTGACAACTACAAAGACTTTACAGATTCAACAAAGGTTTACGACAAAGTTTCCAAACAGCTTGATTCTTCTAAGAGTCCATCTAAGAAAGTATGGCTTGACATTTACAATGCATCAGATAACTTCCTGAGCTCAACATATCAGCCACTGCTTGAGAATTATGATGATCTTCTGAACCTGACAGTTGATTACATCGGTGGAGATGGACAGACAGAGTCTAACATCACAAACCGTCTTGGAAATCCAAGCGAGTACGATGCATTTGCAATTAACATGGTTAAAACAGACAATGCATCATCTTATACATCACTTCTTAAATAATAAGAGATTGATTACCAGTAAATTAATGAAACAAAGAGGGGTGTCAGAGATGATACCCTTCTTTCGCTAAGAAAAGGAAGCAGGGCTATGACAGAGGATAAGAATAAATACATCTTATCGATTAAAGGTATGAGTAAGTCATTCGGCAGAAATAAGGTTCTAAAACATATTGACCTGAATGTCAAACCTGGAACCATTATGGGACTTATGGGTGAAAATGGTGCCGGAAAATCGACAATGATGAAATGTCTCTTTGGAACCTATCAGAAAGATGAGGGGACAATTATATTAGATGGCCGGGAAGTGAATTTTTCTGGACCGAAAGATGCACTGGAAAATGGCGTAGCGATGGTACACCAGGAATTGAACCAGTGTCTGGAGAGAAGTGTTATCGACAATATGTTTCTTGGTCGATATCCAAAAAACTCTTTTGGAGTTGTTGATGAAGCAAGAATGAAAAAGGAAACATCAAATTTGTTCCGTCAACTTGGAATAACTGTGAACCTGACTCAGCCAATGAAGAAAATGTCTGTGTCACAGCGCCAGATGTGTGAAATCGCGAAAGCAATTTCATATCATTCTAAGGTGATTGTATTAGATGAGCCAACATCATCACTTACAGCACCAGAGGTAGAAAAGCTTTTCAAAATGATGCGTCAGTTGAAAGCACAGGGAATTTCACTGATTTATATTTCACACAAGATGGACGAGATTTTTGAAATTTGTGATGAAATATCAGTTCTTCGAGATGGAAGTCTTGTTATGACTAAGGATAGTAAAGATACTGATATGAATGAGCTGATCGCAGCGATGGTTGGCCGTTCATTGGATAACAGATTCCCACCTGTAGATAATGAACCGGGAGAGAAAATTCTCTCTGTACAAAATCTTTCAACAAAATATGCACCAAAGATTCAGAATGTATCCTTTGATATCAGAAAAGGAGAGATATTCGGATTTTATGGTCTGGTAGGAGCAGGACGTACGGAACTTCTGGAGACAATCTTCGGAATACGTACAAGAGCAGAAGGAAATGTAATTTATGATGGAAAAGTTATGAACTTTTCCTCCCCGAAAGATGCAATGGATCATGGATTTGCTCTGATTACAGAGGAAAGAAAAGCCAATGGTCTGTTCTTAAAAGGTGATATTACATTTAATACTACCATTGCCAATATGAGTCATTATAAGAGCGGCGTTGCATTGTCTCATGACAGAATGGTACGTGCGACCGCAGAGGAGATCAAGATCATGCATACTAAATGTATGGGACCAGATGATATGATCACAAGCCTTTCCGGAGGAAATCAGCAGAAAGTTATCTTCGGTAAATGGCTGGAGCGTTCACCGAGTGTATTCATGATGGATGATCCGACCCGAGGAATTGATGTAGGTGCAAAATACGAGATTTATGAACTGATTATCAATATGGCAAAGCAAGGAAAGACAATTATTGTAGTTTCTTCAGAGATGCCTGAAATTCTTGGAATTACGAATCGAATTGGCGTTATGTCAAATGGACGTCTGGCTGGAATCGTAAATACAAAAGAGACAAATCAGGAAGAATTATTGAGACTCAGTGCGAAATATTTGTAACAGAGAGGAGTATTAGATATGGCAGAGAACAACGTAATTATTTCGGCTGAAGAAGAAGCAAAGCTTTTAAAGCCGATTGACGAATATGTTGGTAAGATACAGGCTCAGATCGATGCACTTCGTGTAGAAGGATCTGACAAAGTCAATAGTTTAAAAAATCAGATTGCAATTGCAAAAGAGAATAAGAATTTAACAAAAGAGCAGCAGAACAAGATTATTGAGGAAAGCAAAAAACAACTGGAGAAAGCAAAAGCAACAGAGGATGCAAATAAAGAGCAGATTACAAAGTTGATCGCAGATGCAGAAGGTTATCTTTCCAAGCATTACAGCAGTGAATATTATGACATTGTTGTCAAGAGCTGTGAAGCTGAGAAGAAAGCAGAAAACAGCAGCTTTGAAAAAACTAAAACACAGCTTCAGGAAGAGCATAAGAAAGCACTTGGAAGCCTGAAAGATGCAGAAGAGATCAAAGCAGAGAAGTATACATATAAGAATAAATTATATGATGCGCAGATGGCACATGAGTCCAGACTTCAGGAAATCAAGGACAGAAAACATGATGCATTTATGCATAAGTTCCATTTGATTGATCTTCTGAGAATGTCAAAATACACATTTGCTCAGAAACAGGCACAGAAAATTGAAAATTACAAATATACATTCAATATGACACAGTTCCTGTATAAGAATGGTCTGTATATTGTAATTATTCTGATCTTTATTGCACTGTGTATCATTACACCAATTGTGAAAAATACACAGCTCTTTACAGTAACGAATATCCTGAATATCTTACAGCAGGCTTCACCGCGAATGTTCCTCGCACTTGGTGTTGCAGGCCTGATCCTCTTAACAGGTACCGACCTTTCTGTAGGACGTATGGTTGGTATGGGTATGGTTACAGCAACCATTATTATGCATAACGGAATTAACACCGGTGGTGTATTTGGTCACATTTTTGATTTTTCCAATATGGGAACAATTCCAAAAGCATTATTAGCATTAGGTGTATGTATCATTCTTACAACCGTATTTGCTATGATCGCCGGATTCTTTATGGCAAGATTTAAGATGCATCCATTCATTTCAACAATGGCGAACATGTTGATTATCTTCGGTCTTGTTACATATGCAACAAAGGGAGTTTCTTTTGGAGCAATTGATCCGGCAATTCCGAATATCTTTATTCCAAAGGCAGGAAGATTCCCAATGATTATTTTATGGGCAATCATCGCAGTAGTTGTTGTATGGTTCATCTGGAACAAGACAACATTTGGAAAGAACCTTTATGCAGTCGGTGGAAACCCGGAGGCAGCAACCGTATCCGGTATTTCCGTATTCAAAGTAACAATGGGAGCATTTATCATGGCAGGTATTCTTTATGGATTTGGTTCCTGGCTCGAGTGTCTCCGAATGGTTGGATCTGGTAGTGCAGCTTATGGACAGGGCTGGGATATGGACGCTATTGCAGCCTGCGTAGTTGGTGGAGTTTCCTTTACTGGTGGTATCGGTAAGATTTCAGGAGTTGTAACTGGTGTATTGATCTTTACATCTCTGACATACTCTCTGACAATTCTTGGTATTGATACAAACCTTCAGTTTATCTTTGAAGGTATCATTATTCTGGCAGCCGTTACACTTGACTGTCTGAAATATGTACAGAAAAAATAATAGTTAAAAAAGGCTGTTTACGCAGGTAAACATAAAAGGTGAAAGCCGCCCTGCTCGTCTTATAGATGAAAGGGGCGGCTTTTATAATATAGCAGGAGTCTTAAGAAAATTCCTGCTATATTATAAAAGTCGCTGGCAGTTGTATAATGATTGTTTAGAATCCGGGACATATTTGATATAATGAATGGGGATTAAAAGTTCCCGATTTATGATAAAAAACTTGAAATAGGGACAAAAAGGGGATTAAGATGGAACGATATAAAGTAATTCTTGTGGATGATGAAGAAGAAGTCATTGATGTCATGGAAGCAAAGATCCGCTGGAATGAATTAGGGTTTGAAGTAGTAGGAAGCGCGACAAATGGAGTGAAGGCATTAGAATTGATAGAAAAGCTTCAGCCGGATGTCGTTTTAACCGATATCAAGATGCCTTATATGGACGGACTGGAACTGGCCAGAAGAGTGCGTGCGGATTATCCGAATATATACATTATGCTCTGTACCGGTTTTGATGAGTTTGAATATGCGAAGGAAGCAGTACATCTTGAGATCAAGGAATATATGTTAAAGCCGATCAATGCGGTGGAATTATCAGAATGTCTGACAAGGTTAAAAGATACGTTAGATAAAGAACGGGAAGAGAAGTTAAATGTAAAAAAACTGGAAGATTATTTCCAGGAAGCGCTCCCGGCATTAAAATCTAATTTTTTGATCTCACTGATTGAAGGAAGAGTGAGTGAAGAAGATTACAAGAGATTTCTGACAGCATATCAGATTGATATGAAGGGACCGCTTTTTTGCTGTGTTGTATTTCATACTTCGGCGAATCATGTACCGGAGGGGATGGATTCGCTGCTTTTGTCCATGTCGGTAGACCGGGAAATCAAGCAGAGGCTGGCAGAAAAATGGAAGTGTCAGGAGTTTATCTATCTTGGTAATACAGTTTTAGTACTGGAAGTGGACACGGAGGAGAATCTTGTTCAGATTACCGATGAATGTGACAGGTTCTGTCGATGGGCCTATCGGATTATGGGAGCAGTTGTCACAGCAGGAGTAGGAACGACATGTGAAAGTCTTTATGATATCAGTACATCTTACGAAGGCGCCAGAGAAGCAGTTTCCTATAGAGTTTTGTATGGAACAAAGCGGGCAATCAATATTGGAGAAATCGTACCAAAAGAATCGAAAATCCAGACGCAGCAGGAAGAAGCGAGAATGCATGAGCTATTTCGTGCTATTCATGTAGGCGATGAGGAAGAGATTGAGAAAGCGGCCAGAAAAGAGATTGAAAAACTTCATAAAAATGCAAAGACGATTGGACAGTACAACCTTGCTACCATGGAGATCGTAAGCGGCTACTTTAAATTCTGCTCCAATAATTCACTGGATTTTAATGAAATGTCCGGAAATGTACCGAATTTATATCAAAAAGTATCCCAGATGGATGAAAGTGCACTGACATCCTGGATCATAGGTATGTCGCTGAAAATCAGCGAACAGTTGAAAAATGCCAGAAACAGTACGTCAAGACGTCTTGTGACAGAGGCTCAGAATATTGTGAGAGAAAGATATATGGAGTCAGAGATCACACTTGACGATGTGTGTTCAGCACTTGGAGTTTCCAATTCATATTTTTCTTCTATATTCAAAAAGGAGATGGGAAAATCTTTTATTTCTTATCTGACCGATTACAGGATGGATATTGCGGCAGAGATGATACTGAATACGACAGAAAAGAGTTATACCATTGCAGAAAAAGTAGGATATCTGGATGCAAATTATTTCAGCTATGTTTTTAAAAAGAGATTTGGGATGTCACCTTCAAAATATCGGAATGAACATTTAAAGAAATAATCCATATGAGGGGAAAAGAAAGCGTGAAGAAAAGAAAAGGCGGATTTAACATACAATCCATTATCATGTCTGTTCTTATGGCATCGACACTGATTACAATTACTATAATGGGATTGCTGCTTTACCACAGATTCAAACTGGCAATGGATAATACCGCTGTATCAAATACGGAAGCAACGGTCGAAAGCAGCGTGGACCGGTTGAATTCTGATCTGCTAGATATCAGACAGATTTTTAATGCGGCTAACTACAATATTATTCAGGAATTTGATATTTCCAGTCAGGAATTTGCAAAGCAGTTCAGTCTGCTGTATGAGACGAATTCAGATAAGATACAGAGTATGGCATTGTATGGAAGTGATGGAAATCTTATTGCTTCAGAGCCGGTATCTTTAGAAAAAGAAAATGTAGAGATTAAAAACCAGGACTGGTATCAGAATGCGGAAAATGCGATTGAAAATATTCATTTTTCCATGCCTCATGTACAGAACTTGTTCCAGGACGGAACTTATCGGTATCATCGAGTCATTTCGCTCAGCCGTTCGGTTGATATTAATGACGGAGATAGACCGGGGAGCGGAGTGCTTCTGGTAGATATGAAATATTCTGTTGTTGAAAATGTTTTAAAGCAGATCAATGAGTCTTCGGACGGAGTTTACTATTATGTTTGTAATCGGGACGGGGAGCTTCTCTACCATCCAAGAAGAGCAGAGATAGACCGTGAATTATTCAAAGAGAACAGCCTTAAGGCAGCAGGATATGAGGATGGAGTCTATGAGATATCATCTGGCGATGGTAAAGAAAATGTTATTGTCGGAAGTATTTCCTATACAGGCTGGAAACTGATCGGTGTGATACCGGAAAGTGTGCAGACAGCCAATATTAACAACTTCAGATATTATATTTTTACAACGATCATTATATTGATGATGCTGCTTTTGGAGGGAAACCGTTTAATTTCCCAGAAAGTATCAAAGCCGCTCCGCGAGTTAGATGCTTCCGTGAAGGCTTATGAAGCCGGAGAAAAACCGGATATTTATATTGGAGGCTCTTTGGAAGTACGACATCTTGGATATTCCGTGCAGAAATCATATGAACAGATTGAACAGTTGATGGAAGAAATTATGCGTCAGCAAAACGAGCGGAGAAAAAGTGAACTGGATGCGCTTCAGAGTCAGATCAATCCACATTTTCTTTATAATACGTTGGAATCTATCACCTGGATGGTAGAAGCACAGAAGAATCGAGAAGCGGTCATTATGATTTCTGAGCTTGCAAAACTGTTGAGAGTCAGCCTGTCAAGGGGTAAGACGATTATTCCGATCAAGGATGAACTTCAGCATAGCCGTAGTTATATGAATATTCAACTGGTACGCTATAAAGAAAGATTTAAGATAGATTTTCAGATAGATGAAGAACTTTATAATTACTGTATTGTAAAGCTGGTCATCCAGCCTATTTTGGAAAATGCGATCTATTACGGAGTCGGACATATGGATGAAGACGATGATGGAAGAATTGTAGTATCCGGGGAAAAGAAAGACAATGATATATACATTAGTATAGAAGATAATGGAATGGGAATGCGCAAAGAAGTGTTGGAAAATATTTTGACAGATAACAACAAAGTTCCAAAACATGGGTCAGGAGTCGGAGTTATTAATGTTCATTCCCGAATTAAACTGATGTTTGGTGAAGGATACGGACTTACTGTCTACAGTGAACCTGATGAAGGAACGAAAGTCGTTATTCACATTCCGGCAATCCCATACACAAAAGAAAATGCAGAAAAGCTGGAAATGCAAAAATACAGCCAGAGGGGGAAAGCATATGAAAAAGAATAAAATAACATTCTTTGCTATGGAATTGATTCTTCTTGTATTGGCACTGTTTTTTGTGTGGAAGATTTTTATTCAGAACGTGCCGGAAAAAAGAGTAGCCGTAATACTTCCGGAATCCGGAGACCAGAGATGGGATTCTCTGATCAAAGGAATGAAGCAGTCGGCAAAAGAGAATCATATACATCTGGTCATTTGCAACACAGATGATATTGAAAATGCAGAAGCAGAAAAGGAAGCTATCGAAGAGCAGAAAAATAATCATATCGATGCATTTATTGTGCTTCCTGCACCTGGAACAGATACAAAAGAGATGTTGACAAAAGAATGTTCAGATGTTCCGGTTATTTTGGTCGTGGAAGATCTGTATACCGAAGACGCAGAAGCAACATCGAAGTTTTCGGTAGTCGCACCAGATTACTATGAGATGGGAAAATATATTGGCGGACAGATAAATTCAAGAAAACAGACCATAGGAATTGTTGTGGGAAGGAAAGATACGGAAGCGGCAGCCAGTGCAGTCCGCGGGCTTACGGATGCACTGGAGGGTTCCGACTGTCAGATCCTATGGCATTATTATCAGGAAAAAGACCAGGATGTCTGCGAGAAAGTGAAAGAACAGCCAAAAGTAGATACGCTGGTAGTGTTAGATCCCGGTGCATTAGATCAACTGGGAGACCAGTTTGAAGAAACGCAGGAAGAAACGCAGGAGGAAGCACAGGAAGAAACACAAGAACAGGGAGCAGGAACGAAGATTTATGGAATCGGAAGCAGTATGAAAGCAATTGCACTTCAGGATTACGGAAAGACACAAGGGCTTGTCGTACTGGATGGATATGAGATAGGATATAAAAGTGTAGAAGAAATTGCAAAGAAAATAAAAAACAGACTTTACAAAATGGAAAGCCACGAAACGAAAGTAAAGATTATGGATCAGGATACTAAGCTTTTAGATGACGAAATAGAAAGGTTTTTATATTCCTATGAGTAAAAAATGTAGAAAAAAAAGTGTCTGTGCAGTTGTTGTAATGATAGCGATGCTGTGTATTTCCGGCTGTGGATCAGGAAAAATAAAATCTGATAAAGTGTTGCGTGTAGGTGTTGTAACATATACACAGGATGATCCTTTTATCAATGCATTGGCAGATAAGCTAAAAGAAAATCTGAAATCTATGGAAACAGAAGATATGAAGATTACCGTATCTGTAAAAAATGGAAATGATGATCAGCAGGATCAGAATGATATAGTGGAAGAGATGATTGATGCCGGTTGTGATGTTTTGTGCGTCAATCTGGTAGACAGAACTGCTCCGTCCCGGATCATCAGGCTGGCAAAACAGAATGACATCCCGATTATTTTCTTTAACAGGGAACCGGTCTGGGAGGATTTGATGCAGTGGGAAGACCTGTATTATGTAGGTTGTGACGCAGAACAATCAGGGGTGATGCAGGGAGAAATAGCGGCAGATTATATTAAAAATCATCCGGAAGTAGACAAGAATCGGGATGGTGAAATACAATATGTATTGTTGGAAGGAGAAGCTGGGCATCAGGATGCAATCAGCAGAACGGATTTCTCTGTAAAAACATTGATCGAGAAAGAGGTAAATCTGGAAAAATTAAGTTATCAGTTCGCAGATTGGAACCGGGGACAGGCCGAAAACCGGATGAACCGCCTGATCAGTCAGTATAAAGATGGAATTGAACTTGTCATTTCTAACAATGATGAAATGGCACTTGGAGCTGTGGAGGCATATCGAAAAGCCGGATATGAACAGGCAGAGTGGCCGGTCATTTTCGGTATTGATGGATTAGATGATGCATTGGAAGCAATAAAAGCTGGTGAAATGCAGGGGACAGTGTATAATGATAAAGAAGATCAGGCGTTGCAGATAGCGAAGCTAGCTGTAGAGATTTTCCGAGGAGAAGATGTGAACCGAAACAAGTTAAAAGAAGGCAGGTATTATGTTTCTGAGTATCAGCCGGTATACAGCAGTAATGTGGAAGATTTTATAAAAAGACAGACGAGGTAAGAAGTGAATGGAAGCAGCATGGATCGAGACATTTTATCAGGAGACAGATGCGCCAAAAAGGCTGGAATTACTAAAACAGAATACAGAAAATGAATTAACGCAGGCGGATGTGTTCCGAAAAAAATTATGGGTCGCCAGATATGGAAAGAGAAAACCGACAAAAGATGCATTCGTAGGAAGCCTGATGGAACTGAAATGTCTGGCAGAAGGCACATCGTTAGATTTTGGCGGACAAAGAAGAAAACAGGCAGCAAAGATTATTAGTACATTATGTCTGGCAGATGCAGATTCTTTGGACGAAGAATTAAGAGAAAATCTTCTACTGGAATTAAAAAATGTCTTTTTGAAATTTATGGAAGTCAGCAGAGACGGAAGAGGATTTACTTCACTTGTGTTTGGAATGGGACAGCTATCGGATGAAGGAGTTGTGAAAAAAATTGCGGAACAGATTAGCGCCATTGCATTTCAGGCACCCCATGCATTGCACATGGATAAAGAATTTGCCCTTCTACAGGAGGCGGCACTTCAGGCATTTCGTCAGGAATACCCGAACCGGGAACATTTTCTGAAAAAATAAGCATGTTAAATATATTAACATATAAAATCATACAGGAAAGGCAGGAACTATATTTTGAAAAAATGGAATGATGTATATCGGATGGTAAAAAATGGAGATTTGGACGCGTCACTTCTGAAGACCGGGTGTGAGAATCTGAAGGCAGCAAGAGAAAGAGCCACACATGTGATGGAAGGATTTAAGGAGAGCTTTGGAGCAACAGAAGATACGATGGTCGCACTTTGTTCTGCGCCTGGGCGTACAGAAATCTGTGGAAATCATACCGATCATCAGCATGGACGAGTGCTGGCGGCAGCAGTGAATCTGGATTTTCTGGCATGTGTCGCATTAAACGGAACGAGTGTTGTGCATTTTCAGTCAGAAGGCTGGCCAATGACAAGTGTTGATCTTGCTGATCTGGAAGTGAAGGAAGAAGAAAAAGAAACAACTGCTTCTCTGATAAGAGGCGTGCTGGCCAAGCTTCATAAAGCAGGATATCCGGTAGCAGGCTTTGATATGTATGTGACATCAACGGTATTGCCTGGATCCGGACTGTCTTCCTCCGCAGCGTGTGAGGTGCTGATTGGAACAACGGGGAATCATCTGTTTTGTCAGGACAAGTTTGATGCAGTAGAAATCGCAAAAATCGGTCAGGCAGCAGAAAATGAATATTTTGGTAAGCCGTGTGGATTGATGGATCAGACTGCTTCTTCCGTGGGAGATGCAGTAGCCATTGATTTTAAAGATCCGGCAAACCCGATAGTAAGATCCATCAATGCAGATCTTACAGGACTGGGACTTGCACTTTGTATCATCGACTGTGGTGCAGATCATGCAGCACTTACCAATGAATATGCGTCTATTCCGGAAGAAATGTGCAAAGTGGCAGCGCATTTTGGTAAAAAAGTACTTCGCGAAGTCAAAGAAGAAGATCTGCTGGCAGATTTGGCACAGGTCAGAAAAGAAGCAGGAGACAGGGCAGTTCTCAGGGCTTTACATTTCTATGCAGATGACAGAAGAGCAGCAGAGGAAGCAGATGCACTGGAGCGGAAAGATAAAGAGGCGTTTTTAAATCTTGTAAAAGAGTCCGGACGTTCTTCATGGGAACTTCTTCAGAATATTACACCGGCAGCAGCCATCACACATCAGGACATGGCAGTTGCATTGGCCGTGGCTGAGAAAGCGCTGAATGGAAAGGGCGCATGCCGCGTACATGGAGGTGGATTTGCCGGAACAATCCAGGCATTTGTCCCGGTGGAAGATGTGTGTGAATTTAAGAAAACGATGGAAACTATGTTGAGTGAAGGATGCTGTCATGTATTGAGTATCCGTCCGGCTGGTGGACTTATCCTTTAAAGAATGAGGGGGAAATGAGATGAATCGAAATGAAGCAATTACTGCGTTAGTGAATTATGCATTGGAGAAAGAACTGATCGAGCAGGAAGAAAAAGTATGGGCAGTAAACCGGATCTTGGAGGTTATGCAGGCAGATTCTTTCTCATGGGAAGAGTCAGCAAAGGGAAAAGAAGCTGGTCTGACAGAGATATTGGACACATTGATCGATGATGCATATGAGCGTGGCGTACTGGAAGAAAATTCAGTCGTATACCGCGATCTTTTTGATACAAAACTCATGGGCAGCCTGACACCGCGACCGGTACAGGTGATGAAGAAGTTTCAACAACTTCAGGAAGAATCTTCCCAGAGGGCAACGGACTGGTATTATCAGTTCAGTCAGGACACGAATTATATCCGAAAGGACAGAGTTGCGAAAGATATCCGTTGGAAGACCGAGACAGAATATGGTGAGATTGACATTTCCATCAACCAGTCAAAACCGGAAAAAGATCCAAAAGCAATCGCAGCAGCAAGAAACCAACCAGCTTCCGATTATCCACGCTGCATGCTCTGCGAGGAGAATGTGGGATATGCCGGACGACTCAATTATCCGGCAAGACAGAATCACCGTATTGTACCAGTGACAATCAACAATACTGACTGGTATTTGCAGTATTCTCCATATGTATATTACAATGAACACTGCATCTGTTTTAATAAAGTGCATACACCGATGAAAATTGATAAAGCCTGCTTTGCGAAGTTATTAGATTTTGTAAGACAGTTCCCGCATTATTTTGTTGGTTCCAATGCAGATCTTCCGATTGTTGGAGGATCCATTCTGGCGCACGATCATTTCCAGGGCGGACATTATACATTTGCAATGGAACGCGCACCGATTGAGACGGAGATTTCTTTTGAAGGATACGAAGATGTAAAAGCAGGAATTGTAAAATGGCCAATGTCTGTTATTCGTTTAAATGCAAAAGAACCGGAAAGATTAATTAATCTTGCGGATAAAATTCTTGGAAGCTGGCGTGGGTATACAGATGAAGCAGCTATGATTCTTGCAGAGACAGATGGAGAACCTCACAATACAATCACCCCAATTGCCCGTCGCAGAGGAGAAGATTTTGAATTAGATCTGGTGCTTCGAAACAATCTGACAACGCCGGATCATCCACTTGGAATTTATCATCCACATGAAGAGTTCCATCATATTAAGAAGGAAAATATCGGCCTGATTGAAGTTATGGGATTGGCAATTCTTCCGGGACGTCTGAAAAAAGAGTTGGAGGCAGTGGAAGAAAAACTCCTTTCCGGTGAGGATATGACAGAAGATCCGCTGACCAAGTCTCATGCAAAGTGGGCGGCAGATATTGCAGCGAACTACGAAATTACAGCAGAAAATGTAAAAGAAATCGTTCAGAAAGAGACTGGAATTGTCTTTTCAAAAGTTCTGGAACAGGCCGGAGTTTACAAACGGACACCAGAAGGAAAAGAAGCATTTTTAAGATTTATAAATCAAGTATAAAGTGACAAGAGATCCAAACTTAAAGCATACGGTTTAATTCTAAAATTTTAGAAAATTATTTGCCAAAAGCGTGTACATAATACTGCCTTTGTGTTATACTGCTTTACGTTTCTATAAGAAGTAGTATTAGAAACTATGTATTAGAATAATTCATTCTGTAAGCCTGATATTTTCGGGGTATGCAAAGGAAATCAGAACAATATAGAATCGCAATTTCATGAGATGAGAGGTAGTAGTTATGCAAAAGAAAGTTCAGATCGTCAGTGACGGATCACTGGATCTTCCACAGGAAATCACAGATGCACATGATATAGAAGTCGTACCATTTTATGTATCATTTAACGGTGAGACTTATCAGAAAGAAATAGAAGAGATTGGAATTCGGGAATTTTATCAGGAAATGGTAGACCACCCGGATGTATTTCCAAAATCATCTATGCCGTCAGTGGATGATTTTTATCAGACATTTGTAAAAAGTGCAAAGGAAAATATTCCGGTGATCTGCATCTGTATTACGACAAAATTCAGTGGTTCCCTGCAATCTGCAACGGTTGCAAAAGAGATGGTAAAGGACGAATATCCAGAGGCCAGGATCACAGTTATTGATTCCACGGTCAATACCGTTCTTCAGGGACTTTTTGTACTGGAGGCATGCAGAATGCGTGACATGGGATTGGATTATGAGGAAATCATTGAAAGAATCCTTCCTATCCGTGAGACCGGCCGGATCTTCTTTACAATCGGAAGCATTGATTATTTAAGGCATGGTGGACGAATCGGAAAACTTGCGGGGATAGCAGCAGGTGCACTGGGGATAAAACCGATGATCACATTGAAAGAAGGGGAAATCTTCAGTTCCGGACTCGCAAGAAACCGCATCAAATCTATGAAAAAGGTTGTGGAGATGACAAAAGATTATGTGGATGAAATCAACGCAAAACCAGGCGAGTACAGCTTCTGCATCGGTTATGGATATGATTATGAAGAGGCAGTCAAATTCCGGGAGATGTTAAAAGATCTCGTAAAAGAACGTCTCGGAATCGAAGAGATTGAAATCCACCAGATCGGTGCGACGATCGGAGTACACACAGGACCATATCCAATAGGGGTTGGAATTATAAAAAAAGCAGAAATAAATAATTAGTTATTACAGAGATAGCCGTTCCTGAACTTTTCTAGAGATCAGGATGGCTATTTTCTATTATATAAAAAGCCTCCGGAAGGTTCTGTGGGTGTATATGTCAAAATTGCTACAATAAGTAAAAAATATCGTTGTTTCGGGGGATATTTTCTGTCCTCACGCGTCTAATCTATGTAAGAAAAATGAATCGGCCGATGTAAAGGTGGTGTGAAAGTGACCAGAGAGCAATTGGGAGCATTGATTCTCGATTCCGAGAGACAATTGTATTCCACAGCCAAGACAATATTATATAGTGACCAAGACTGTGCTGATGCCATTCAAGATACGATTGTCAAAGCATTTTCGAAGATAGATACTTTGAAAAATGACAAATATGCCAGAACGTGGCTGGTTCGAATCTTGATTAATGAGTGTTATTCGATTCTGCGAAAATCCAGCAAATTAGTTTCGCTGGAGGAAATGAATGACAAAGGAGAGTCTGGCGGCAGCATGAAAACGTGTGGAGGTGCCGATAAAGAAGCAGAGAAAAGGGCAGATTACGCCGAGTTGTACAGGGCGGTCAATTCTCTGAAAGAGGAGCTGCGCTTGCCGGTAATTCTGTATTATATTGAAGATTTTAACATCAGAGAGATTGCGCAGATACTGGATATTACGGAAGGCGCAGTGCAAAAGAGACTTGCCAGGGCAAGGGGAAAACTTAGAATGAATCTGCAGGAAAGTGAGGCGGCGATATGAGGTTCGAAGATATGAAAAACAATATTCCAGAGACTCCGGATTTTATCCATGAAATGATAAAAAATGAAGTAGACAGACAGCTTCAGGAAACAAAAATTATAGCGATTCCAAAGAAAAGGAAAAGATGGAACAAAGCAAGAGTGGCAGCGGCAACAATAGTCTGCGTGCTGGCAACTACCACAGCAGCTTATGCGGGTGTGAAAATGTACCGCATGTATGTGGAAAAACAGGGCGATTACAGTGTGAAGACGGGGATAACATCAGAAAATAAATTAGCAGATCTTCCGGCGCAGATTCACGATATTGATTTTAAGACCGGATATATTCCGGAGGGCATGAAATGGGCAGACGAGTCACATCTGGAATATCCGCAAAGCAAACGCATGGGTGGATTCAGCTTTGCGTCCGTACTTCTGGACAGCGATGACCTGAATCAGGCACTGGAAAATAAAAATGTTGTTGAGTCTGAGGAGAGAACATTTGGTAAATACGAAGGTGTATACCTGAAATACAATAATTTAAAGACAAAAAAAGGTGTATTTGACCAGAGAATCTATCTCCTCTGCCCAGATAAATACCGTGTGATCACAATCTATATCGGAGATGATGTATCAAAAGATGATGCTGTGAAAGTAGCAGAAAATCTTGAGATTACAGAAAATGACAAGATGATGGAAACAGCGAAGATGTATACCTGGAGCGATGAGGTCAACCCGAAGGTTGAGACCGGAGGTGAAATGGTAACATCTGTGCCAGAGAATAAATTAAAGGTACATAAGATTGGAGAAGATTTTACATTATCTGCATCAGGAGAAGATAAAGACGGCAACAATATCGTAAATGATAAAATTTCTGCCTGTGTAGATTCGGTTCAGATAGCGGATGATCTGAAGCTGCTTAACGGTGCAGCATTACCGGAGGAATGGAAAAATGTAATCAATTCCAACGGAAAACTTGTAAAGAATAAAGTTTCTTATATCAAATCCGGCGATGGTGTGAATTCTGTAGATCAGATTGTTAAGACGGAAAACGTAAATCAAAAACTTGTATATGCAACGATTACGTATACAAATAATTCAGATCAGGAAATCAATCATATGTTGTACATCGGAGACCTGGCATTGATTCGTCACAAAAACGGGAAATACCACATTTATAATGCAATGGAACAGTCCGGTGACGGATATGACCGTGTGAGTTGGGACGGTGTGGCGCATACTGCAGAAATGACCTACAGCAGTGTGCGGGAAGATTATGGAAATGGTGGTAATTACATTTCGTCTCTGAAACCGGGCGAGAGTATTCAAGTCAACATGGCATGGATCGTCAATGAAGATAATCTGGCGGATATGTACCTGAATCTGGACGGTGAAGGCGGTGCCTATGATTTTAACGAAGGTATGCTGGAAGCAGGAGTTGTGGATATCAGAAAGTAGAAAAAAGCCGACACTTTGCGAAGAATGCAAAGTGTCGGCTTTTTTTTGTTTCTTGAAGATTCATAACTTATATAAGTTGGTATGCATATAATAGAATCAGGCAATGTTGATAAAAATATCTATGATGCCGGCAAAGCGTATCTTACTTTAAACTGCTATAGCTAACATCTATAGCTGGATATTGATTATAGGTTTGAGCAAAACCGATATTTCATATGAAACCTATTGACTAACTAGGAAAATGGTGATAACATTGCTTTCATGAAATCGAAAGGAGCAAGAGATTAAAAATCGTGAGAGAGGGGTAAGGCAATGAACTGGGAATTTATTATCAAATATTTGCCAATGTATGAACGAGCCGCCTTGCTGACTGTAAAACTTGGATTAGCCGGAGTTATCTGTGCAATTATCGTCGGACTGATCTGTGCGATCATCCAGTATGAAAAAGTACCGGTCGCAAGACAAATTGTAGCGGTCTATATCGAACTCAGTCGAAATACACCACTGCTTGTACAATTATTTTTTATATATTATGGACTTCCAAAGATTGGAATCCAGACAGATCCGCAGACATGTGGAATCGCAGGACTGACATTTCTTGGAGGAAGCTACATGGCAGAAGCGTTTCGAAGTGGACTGGAGACAGTCGCAGAGGTTCAGACAGAAAGCGCATTGAGCCTCGGCATGAGCCGTCTGCAGGTTATGCGGTACGTGGTACTGCCACAGGCATTTTCAATAAGTGTACCGGCCTTTATGGCAAATGTAATCTTTCTTTTGAAAGAAACGAGTGTCTTTAGTGCAGTCAGTCTTATGGACCTTATGTTTACCGCAAAAGACTTAATCGGACTTTATTACAAGACAACAGAAAGCCTGTTTTTACTGGTGGTCTTTTATCTGTTGATCTTACTTCCAATTTCGATATTGGGAAGTCTCTTGGAAAGGAGGCTGCGTTATGCCGGATTTGGGGATTAGTGTTTTATTAAAAGGACAGAATTTCATGCGAATGCTGGCAGGACTTGGAGTGGCACTGAAGATCAGCCTGATTTCCGTAGTCATAAGCATTCCACTTGGAATCGTACTGGGAGTTTTGATGACCTGGAAAAATCCAATTACCAAAGCGATTCTTCGCATTTACCTGGAAATTGTACGAATCATGCCACAAATGGTACTGTTATTTCTCGTATTTTTCGGGACAACGCGAGCGTTTGGCTGGGACTTATCAGGAGAAAATGCATCAATTATAGTATTTACATTCTGGGGAGCAGCTGAAATGAGTGACCTGGTAAGAGGGGCGCTTATCAGTATCCCGAAACATCAATATGAAAGCAGCGAGGCATTAGGATTGAGCAAAGTGCAGACTTATTGGTACATTATCATTCCGCAGACACTTCGCAGACTCATTCCGCTATCCATCAATCTGATTACACGAATGATCAAAACTACAAGCCTGATTCTGATGATCGGTGTGGTGGAAGTGCTGAAAGTCTCACAGCAGATCATCGAGGCAAATCGAATGAGCAGTCCAAATGCTGCATTTGGCATTTATCTTGTAGTATTTTTATTATACTTTTTCGCATGCTGGCCAATCAGTATGCTTGCAAAATATCTGGAAAGAAGATGGAGGTGATAGATTGTGGCAGAGACATTACTTACAGTAGAACATCTGATAAAAAAATATGGAGATCAAGTCATCTTAGAGGATGTAAGTCTTGACGTAAAGAAAGGCGAAGTCATTGTGGTAGTTGGTCCAAGCGGCTGTGGAAAGAGTACATTACTTCGATGTATCAATGCCCTGGAGCCGATTCAGGGCGGCGTGGTCAAACTGGGAAGTGAGGTCATCGACCCGAAAAGCAAATCTCTGACCCGCCTCAGACAGAAAATAGGAATGGTGTTTCAAAGCTATGATCTGTTTCCACATCTGACTGTATTAGATAATATTTTACTGGCACCTACGAAAGTCCAAAAACGCTCAAAAGATGAAGTGAAAGAAGAAGCCATGAAGCTTCTTAGAAGAGTTGGACTGGAAGAAAAAGCCGGAAGTTATCCAAGAGAGCTTTCCGGAGGACAGAAGCAGCGAGTTGCAATTGTCCGTGCATTGTGCATGCACCCGGAAATCTTACTTTTCGATGAAGTAACAGCAGCACTTGACCCGGAAATGGTCCGTGAAGTACTGGACGTAATCTTAGACTTGGCAGCGCAAGGCAGAACGATGATAATTGTTACCCATGAAATGCAGTTCGCCAGAGCTGTCGCAGACCGGATCATATTTCTGGAAGGCGGAAAAATACAAGAAGATGAAATACCAGATGAGTTTTTCGAACACCCGAAGACAGATCGGGCGAAGAAATTCTTGAATACATTTACATTTGAGTCTGTAAAGAGAGATATTTGAATCAATCTGTAACAGGAAATTTTTAGAAAAAGCAAGACTCATAAGAGTTTTGATATAAGAAATGAGACAAGGAGAGTTTGTATTATGAAAAATGGAAAACTGAAAAAATTAATTACACTAGCAACCGTAGTCGCAAGTACATTTGCACTTGTAGCATGCGGAAGCTCAAGCTCCGATGATTCTAAAGGAAGCGATTCCTCAGCAAAAAAAGATTCCGGAACTGTTTATCGTACATTAGATGAAATCAAAAAAGACGGAACAATCAATATCGGAGTATTTTCCGATAAGAATCCATTTGGATATGTTGATGAAAACGGTGAATATCAGGGATATGATGTATACTTCGCGAACAGAATCGGTGAAGATCTCGGTGTAAAAGTCAACTTTGTATCTACAGAAGCTGCAAACCGTATCGAGTATCTGCAGACAGGAAAAGTTGATCTGATCCTTGCAAACTTCACAGTCACAGACGAGCGTGCAGAAGAAGTAGACTTCGCACTTCCGTATATGAACGTAGCACTTGGAGTTGTATCTCCGGATAGCAACGTTATCAAGAGCCTGGATAACTGGAACAGTAAAGACCAGATGATCGTCATCTCCGGAACAACAGCAGAGACTTACCTGACAGAGAATTATCCGGACATTCCACTTCAGAAATATGATTCCTACGCAACGGCAAAAAACGCTCTGGAAAATGGAAATGGTGTAGCATGGGCAAACGACAACACAGAGGTTATCGCATTTGCACTTCAGAACAAAGGTTACACAGTTGGAATCTCTGAACTTGGAAATAAAGACACCATTGCACCAGCAGTATCCAAAGGAAACGATACATTGCTTGATTGGGTAAATGAGGAAATCAAATCACTTGGTGATGAACAGTTCTTCCACAAAGATTACGAAGAGACACTTGTAGACACTTACGGAAAAGACTACGAAGAGGAACTGGTTGTAGAAGGTGGAGCAGTGCAATAATCCAGAAGAATTTTAGCAGAAGAAAAAATGCAATATATCCGACAAGAGATGATTACAATCACTATAGGTGATGAGAAAAGCATAAGAGATATATACATTATAAGAAAATAAGGATAAGAGGAAATGAGCTGGCCGAAAGGTCAGCTTGTTTTCGTACATTGGATATTGGAGAACCAATATTGTATTTTGTCTTAATATTCATATATGCGAATGAAACGATACAAATTTGTAGACGAAAAGATTGCATCCTTTATGGAAGAATCTAACAGACCAAATACATAGCTGTACCATATTCTCCCCACCTGTGATACAATGAAACTATCATCAGGTGAGGAGGAAGACTGCGATGCCAAAAGGAAAGAATCAGAAATTCAAATTATATCGACTTGCACAGATTATGTTGGAAAATACGGATGAAGAGCACTATATCACAATGCCAGAGATTAAAGAAAAGCTGGAAGAATACGAAGTCACTGCAGACAGGAAAAGTCTTTATAATGATTTGAAAGATTTGGAAACTTTGGGGATAGAAGTGGAAGGTGAGCCGGTTGGAAATCGCTATCATTATCATGTGGTAGAGCGACCATTCGAACTTCCGGAATTAAAGCTTCTGGTAGATGCAATTCAGTCTTCGAAATTCATCACCCAAAAGAAGACAAATACACTGATTAAAAAACTGGAGAAACTGGTCAGTAAATATGACGCACAGAAACTTCAGCGACAAGTCTATGTGTCTGGCAGAATCAAGGCCATGAATGAAAGCATTTATTATACAGTTGATGCGATCCATAATGCCATATCAGAGAACCGGAAAATCAAGTTCCAGTATTATCAGTGGAATGTGAAAAAAGAAATGGAACTACGACATGATGGTGCCTGGTATCATATCAGTCCATGGGGACTTTCCTGGGACGATGAAAATTATTATCTCGTCGGATATGACTCAGAGGCAGAACTGATCAAGCATTATCGCGTAGATAAAATGCTTTGTATCAAAATGTCCACAGAAGCACGCGAAGGAAAAGAACATTTTAAGCAACTGGACATGGCAGATTATGCAAAGAAAAGTTTCGGAATGTTCGGTGGAAAAGAAAAGACCGTAAAACTTCTGGTGGATAACCGCCTGGCCGGAGTTATCATTGATCGATTCGGAAAAGACATTATGCTCATACCAGCAGATGAAAATCATTTCACTGTAAATGTAGATGTACACGTTAGCAAGCAGTTCCTTGGATGGATATTCTCACTGGGGGAACAGGTGAAAATACTCTCGCCAGAGGAAGTTGTAGAACAGATGCGAGGAGAAGTGAAGAGACTGGTAGAGCAGTATGACTCAAGAGTCAAGGTTTGAAAACTTATCCATATATGAATATAAGCGAAGCATAGTACGAATATTGGTCCAGCCTTTTCTATTTAATAAAAATATATGGGCGAAAATATGATGAGAGGTGAGAATATAGCGAATTGACAACATAGCATATATCGTGTACTATTAAATAACGCAATGCGTTATTTTGTAGGAGAATTTAATCATGAGTAGAGGAAAAGAAGTTAAAAAATTAAGAGAAAAAATGGGAATGAACAGACGTGAATTTAGTGACTACTATGGTATTCCGTATCGTACCGTTCAAGATTGGGAAGCAGAGAAAAGAGAACTTCCGGATTATTTACTGCGATTGTTGAAATACAGAGCGGAAATAGAGCGCCGAATCAAAAGTGAAGATAATTAAAAGGTATCCTCTGTATATTTTTTTGCAATAAACATAACGCAATGCGTTATAATACGTAAATGTTTAGGAGGTTAACTTGGAGAGAAAAGTAAATGTTATCGAGGATTTGAACGGAAAGAAAACAGTATTTATTTACGATATTCTGTTCAAGGGAAAAAGAGCAGTTAATTGGGATGAAGTTGAAAAGTATTTACGCCAGTATGTAGGAGAATTCTATCAGATAGAAGATTGCAATAAGATGATTTATATTGGATCGGATCTTCCTGATGAGTATACGCACTCAAATTATACTCGGATTTTGAAAGGAGCAAATGCGAAAGCAAAAGCGAATGCCGCACAGGGATTACCGGAATTGCTTAAAATAGCAACGAACGAGGTTTATGAAGATAATCGTAAGGAGAAGCATAGTAAAGATGCTAAATATGGTTGGTATTCATATGATTCAAGATTTGCTCTTCCGGTATTTGGTGATGATGGAGAAATAGAGAGATACAACGTCTTTAATGTTGCGATGTTGGTCAGACACGATGAAGATGGGAAGTATTACTTATACGATATCATGAAAATAAAAAAAGAAACGAGCAATCTTTTCCAGTCAAATGACCTTACTCAGTAACAAAACCCATTTCTTAATGTTAATTGTAACCTGATAGTGCTGAAAAGTCAATATAAAAGGCGCTAATAAATCATTTTGCGTAGGTGCGCAAATTGGTTCAAATCAGAAAGAAATAAAAAAAGAAACGAGCACCCCGCTTGAGTAATAGCTGTACGATAACAACCCCATTTCTTGATTGTATGATACATTGAACAGTATTAAATGTCAACGAAAAAAGCTATTGTACATGTAGTAGAGAAAATGTAGAAAAAACAAAAGCCATCCAATGACAAACCCTCACTCCATAAGGTATAATATAAAAAATTACATGTTAGGGAAATGAGCAAATGAAAGCAAAAGAAAGAGTTTTTAATAATGTAACTGAACAGCGTAGAAAAACGATGAGTAAAATCAGAGGGAAGAATACAACAATTGAAGTTACATTGCAAAAGGCTCTATGGGCAAAAGGATATCGTTATAGAAAGAATTATAAAAAGCTTCCGGGATCACCAGATATTTGTCTGACGAAATATCGTATAGCTATTTTCTGTGACAGTGAATTTTTCCATGGAAAAGATTGGGAAGTGTTAAAGGCAAAAGTGGAAAAAGGAAATAACGGAGAGTATTGGTCTAAAAAGATTCAAGAAAATATAACACGAGATAATGAAAAAGATAAGGCATTGAACGCCTTGGGCTGGACTGTGATTCATTTTTGGGGAAAAGATATTCTTAAGAAAACAGATGAATGTGTAAAAGTGATTGAAGAAACCATTTTTGAACTGGAAATGGAAGAAGTAACATTTGAAGAGGAATAATTTATGGGATATTTGTTAGAGTATGATGAAACCAATCCGATATCGATTGAAACATATGGAAAAAGATTAATTGGGAAAACATTTCAAGACATCTGTGACGAAGATGATATGCCAAAAGCAGCAGTTGTCAGAGAGACAGAAAACTATGAAGTAAAACATGAAAATAAAAAAAGAAAAGGCGGATTGGGAGAACTTGTTGAAGAACGATATTTTCATTATCAGTCTAATAATGATGCCCGACCAGATTTTGATAAAGCTGGTGTAGAACTGAAAGTGACTCCATATAAAATTAATAAAAATGGAAGCATTTCAGCCAAAGAGCGATTGATTTTAACAATGATAGACTATTGCTCAGTTGTAAATGAATCTTTCGAAGAAAGTCATATGTGGGCAAAAGCTCGGTTAATTTTGCTGGTCTATTATTTATATAGGCAAGAAATTAAAAATCGGCTGGATTATAAAATTGATTATGTTCAATTATTTTCACCCCCGGAAGAAGATATGAAAATAATTGAACATGATTTTAATGTAATTAAGGATAAAATATGTGCGGGAAAAGCACATGAATTATCAGAAGGAGATACTCTTTATTTAGGAGCAGCTACGAAAGCAGCAACTTCTGAGGATAGACGTGAGCAGCCATTTAGTGATGAGTTGGCAAAACCAAGAGCATTTGCTTTCAAAAATTCATATATGACATATGTACTGAACAATTATATTGTTCCTGGTAAAAAGACATATGAATCGATTGTAGAAGGAAACATAGAAGAATCATTTGAGGACTATGTAGTAAAGAAAATAGATGAACATTGTGGAAGCAGTGAATTAGAACTATGCTATAAATATGAAGTGAACATTGATAAGAAACCAAAAGATTTAGGAGCTATTCTCGCTTATCGAATGTTAGGCATAAAAAGCAACAAAGCAGAAGAATTTGTAAAAGCAAATGTTGTAGTAAAAACTATTAGGGTTGAAAACAATAATAAAATCAAAGAACATATGTCATTCCCGATATTTCGGTTCAAAGAATTAGTAGAAGAGGATTGGGGAAATTCCACATTTGGAAATTATTTAAGAGAAACAAGATTTTTGTTTGTGGTATATAAATTTGATGAAAATGGAGAATTGAGGTTAAGGGGTGCACAATTCTGGAATATGCCGTATGAAGATTTGGAAGGAAATGTAAGGAAAGTCTGGAAAGAAACCAAACAGATTTTGATTGATGGGTTAGAAGTTGAAAAAGTCAATGGTAAAAACTACAATAATTTTCCTAAGGCTTCTGATAATCCTATATGTCATGTTCGTCCACATGGGAAAAATGCGGACGATATGGATGAATTACCGGATGGACGTATGTTCCCAAAACAATGTTTCTGGTTACATAGAAAATATATATTGTCACAGTTGGATGAAAGTTTTTTGAAGGAGTAGAGGAAAAATAAAAAAGATCTTTACAAAGTTTCAAAAATAAGTTAATATATTAAAGGAACGATCGTTCGATAATAAACAAAAGGGGTAGAACAAGGTGGAAAAGACAGTTTGCGAATTGTTTGCTGGAGTAGGTGGCTTTAGATGCGGACTTAATAATATAAAAACAACAGAGGATTATGGAAAAAAAGAAAAATGGGATACCGTTTGGTTTAGTCAGTGGGAACCAGCAGAGAAAAAGACACAATATGCACATGATTGTTATGTATATAGATTTGGAACATGTTTAGATAAAAATGGAGAGGACACAACCAATTACAATATTGAAGATGTGGATAAAGAGACGATTCCGGATTTTAATTTGTTAGTAGGCGGATTTCCGTGCCAGGATTATTCTGTGGCATCTTCTTTGGCTACGTCAAAAGGATTAGAAGGCAAAAAAGGAATTTTATGGTGGTCTATTAGAGAAACCGTAGAGAAAAAGCAGCCACCATTTATTCTACTTGAGAACGTAGATCGCTTGCTCAAGTCACCAGCAAAGCAGAGAGGAAGAGATTTTGGAATTATTCTTGCATGTCTTAGAGATGAAGGATATACAGTTGAATGGCGTGTTATCAATGCAGCGGAATATGGTTATCAGCAACGTAGAAGAAGAACATTTATTTTTGCATATAGGAATGATACAAAATATGCAGAAAATATTGCTGATGCAATTCAATATATAAATAAAAGCGAGCTAGAAGAAAATAGACAGGGTATGAATCGAGTTTTAATTCACGATGGCTTTTTTGCAGAAACGTTTCCAGTATATGATGTAGATTCTAAGCAGATGAAGATAGTAGAATTGCCGGAAGGAATTGGCGAACTTTCAGAGGAATTTGAATTTAACTTTGAAAATACTGGTATCATGAAAGATGGAGTTGTATATACGACTAAGACTATGCCGAAGTATGAAGGGAACGTAATTACATTAGGCGACATTATGGAAAAAGATGATGTAGAAAAAAAATATTTCATATCAAAAGAAAAATTGTATTATACAAATCCTAATATTACACATAGTGATGAAACTCATGGAAAATTATCAAAAGAAGAAAGACAGACTTGGCAATATATAAAAGGTGCAAAGAAATTAGCACGTAAATCATCAGGTGGACACGAATATATATTTTCAGAAGGTGCAATTCCGATGATTGATGATGAAGACAAGCCAGCCAGAACAATGTTGACATCAGAAGGAGGATTTAATCGTTCCACTCATATTGTAAAAGATAAAAAAACAGGGAATATTCGATTACTTACGGCAGCAGAAACAGAGCGGATTCAGGGATTCCCGACTAATCATACAAAATATTGTTTAGTAAATGGCGAAATGGTGGAAATGCCATTGAACAAGAGGAGATTTATGATGGGAAATGCATTGGTCGTAAATTTAATTGAAGATATGGAGAAAACATTAGATAAGATTTTTGAAGAAGAATAATTATAAAAAATTATGGAAGATACTATGTTTTTGTTATGAAAATGTAGTTTGATGAGTATTGCTGAGGGTTAAATATGGAGTTTATAGAATATTCGCATCGTCATGCAGATGCTATCATAGCTAGTGATGAATTATTAAAAGAAAGATATAATCAACTTACTGGTACTATAAAAGAGATGACAGAGGAAGAATTATTAAAAGACTTTATCGAGCAGAAAGAAAAACATACGAAAAAAAAGACTGCTTTTAAAAGTATGACTCCTTCTATCAATAAATTGTTAAAAAGCAAGATGCTTGATATTCCAGGCTGGGAAGCAGAGGTAGATATATTTAATGCAGAAGAAAATAATATTATAAATTCTGAGTGGCGCCTTGATTTTGCATGTGATAATGCATTTTGTGTAGAAGTAGCATTTAATCATGGAGAGGCTATTGCATGGAATTTATTAAAACCAGTTTTATCTTGCGAATTGAATCATGTGAAAAAAGCAATTCAAGGTCAGATAGGAATATACATCTGTGCTACAGATGCATTGAAAATAGCAGGAAATATAGATTCTGCAAGTGGGTCATATGAAAAGGTATTGAGATATTTGCGGCCGATGATGAATCAACTTACAATTCCAATGATGATTATTGGATTGTGCCCATTTGAATCCTTCAAGATAAATAAAAAGGCAGAGATAATAAAAAAAGGCTGTAATATTAATAAAGAAATGATAGGTCATGAAGTAGAAGTTACAAAACAGGAAGATTATTCTATATATAAAGGTAAATTAACAGAAATAGCAGAAATAAAAATCGATGGAAAAGATGAAATGCAAATAACAATACAAAAATCTAAAAACAATAAACACAGCTTTACTGATAGTCAGATAAAATTCTTGGAAATTTTAAATTAGTGGGTGACAAAGTGCATTGAAAAGGGGGTAATAAAGAATATAGCAAAGATAGTATGTGTATTGGCCATTTACCTATGAATGTTTAACTATAGGGTTAGTTGGTGGCGCATGGAAAGAATTAAAAAATAAGAAGGTCTCTTTTTGAAAGAGGAATTTAGATTAATTTTCTTTTTCAAAATACAAAGAGGATAAACGAATTAATTTTAGATATATGCATAAAGGAGATATAATGGATTTAGAAAAAATAGCAACAAGCGCTATTGTTATGGAGATATCTAAAACGAATATTTTAAGTAGTTTTATAAATGATGGAGATAAAGAACCATGCTGGGATGGGAATATTTATATCCATGAAAATGCAAAACATACAAAGAAGAATATAAAAAGAATTCCGACACAGGTAAAAGGAAGAGCTGCTACAGCCAAGTCAGTAAAGGAATCTATAAAATATGGAGTTTCTTATGATGATTTGAATGCATATATGATGGATGGAGGAACAATATTCTTTGTTGTATATATTGATAAAGAAAAGGGAGAGGTATTACAAATCTATTATACAGTTCTCTTGCCAATTAAAATAAAGGATATATTTAAACAAAAGAAAAAAACATACTATGTATCATTAAAAAAGTTTCCGGCAGACAATAAAAAGAAAATAGAAGTTGTTTATGATGCATATGCCAATGCACAAAGACAAAAAAGTTTTGCAGGGACTAATTCGCCGACTATAGAAGAGTTAAGCAAAAAAGGTGTATTAGAGGGTATTAGTTTTCATTTTGTGCATACCGGAGAAGAAGTGGTTCCTAGTATGATACCGAAGATAATGGAGGGAAATTCTTTTACTATTTATGCTAATGTAACAGGAAATCCAATAGGAATTCCTGTTGAATATTGTGAAAATATTTCTCAAGTTTTGACCTGCCAACAATTTGATAGGCATGTAACTGTGGCTGGAGTAAAATATTATGACAAGTATCAAAATATTTATAGTATTTCTACAGTAAAAACAGTTATAGGAAACTGTTTAACAATGACATATCCGATGATAGAAGAAACAGAGAAAAGAAAGATTCCTGTTACTTTAGAATTTAGTATTAATGGGACATTGAGAGAACAAATTAAAAAAATAGAGTTTGTTATTGCTATAGCTACTAAAGGCGGATTTGAAATAGGAGATATTGATATTCCGGTTTCATTAAACCGGGAGGAATTCAGAGAAAAACTAAATGAATTAACAGAAAGGGTTCATTGGTTAAAGAGTATTCAAGATTTACTTAACAGAATGCATATCACAAGAGATTTAGAAATAAATAAGTGTACAGAAGAAGATAAGAAAAATCTTAATTTATTGATGACAGCTTTAGGTGAACAGAAGCCAATTAAAGATATTTCTCAGGATTTAAATATCTTACATACATTGAAAATATCAAACTTGTCCTTGGGTGTCATATATATAAAACATACCGATGGAAAGTATTATATGTACGATTATTTTAATAAACATCTTGAAGCGTATTACAAAATTGAAGGAAGAGAAATACGTATTTCGCAGTTTTCTACAATGAATGTAAAAGATTTTACGAAATATGATAATATGTATTTGCCAATTATCCTTGAAGATTTTAAGCAAATACCAATTTCATCGGATATACTTAATCAAGCGAACTGTCTTATGTTAGAGATGCTTAAGGCGTATGATCAGTGCAAATTGAAAGATTTGCTTTATACTGCAGAGCAGATAAATGAGTGGCTTAAACAATATCCTGATTTAATAGAGCAGGATATTTGTATTATTAATGGCTGCCAAATTACGATTCGGCAAGGAGAGTTAAATTATGCTGATAAAGCAAAATTATTTGCAATTAGTGAAAAATCAAATAATATGAATTATAGAGCAGGAGCTTTTATCCTTTTAGAATATATGGATGAAGCGGAGAAGATATTTTATTCTTTTAATGATACCCAGATGAAAGAATTTAGTAACTATCCTATATATAATTTGTATCAGCGGTATAAGAAAAAGAAGGGGTAATAAAACTGAATTAAGGCCAGACTGCCTTAAAGATTACAAATAAAATATAAGAAAGTTGATTATGATATAAGATTACTTAAAATGGAGAAAATAAAGGAACTTCTTGACTAAAGCGTCTGACAAGCAGATAACGTACAAGAAGCCTCCTTTCATTTTGGTTAGTACCTTAGGCTAAAGCATCTAAATATGGACACCGATCCATCAGCACTTAATATTTTATCGCTTTATTATAAATATTTACGTACTATTTGTAGTAGAAAAAATTATAAATTTTTACTTTAGGAGAGAACCATGTGTATATTTGTTGATGCTGATGCCTGCCCGGTGGTCAGCATAGTTGAGAGAATATCAGAAAAATACAACATTCCGGTGACTTTATTATGTGACACAAATCATGTCCTGACATCTGAGTACAGTGAAGTGATTGTTGTGGGTGCCGGAGCGGATGCTGTTGATTATAAGTTGATCAGCATTTGTCACAGGGGAGATATTGTGGTTTCACAGGATTATGGAGTGGCAGCGATGGCGTTGGGAAAGGGTGCATTTGCTATTCATCAGTCTGGCAAATGGTACACCAATGACAATATTGATCAGATGCTTATGGAGCGACATTTGAATAAGAAGGCGAGAAGAAGTTCTCATAAAAATCATATAAAAGGGCCGAAGAAACGTACTGAGGAAGATGATGAGCGGTTTGCGCAGTCATTTGAGAAAATGATAAGGATGGCAGTGGAATCAGAAATGTGATGAAAATGAAGAAGATAAATGTGACAGAGACAATCGTAGCAGATATACAATTACATATCGTACAGAATGGATCGGGAGGTCCGGTTATTTTCTGGGGCATGTATCCACATCAGGGAGGAGAAGTAGAACATTTCTGGGAAGCTTTGCTGGAGCTTGTGCCGGAACAGAACTTTCTGCTAGTAGCGTTTCAAGTGGAAGACTGGAACCAAGATTTTTCACCTTGGGAAGCTCCAGCGGCATTTGGAACGGAAGCATTTGATGGACAAGGTGCAAGGACGTTGAAGTGGTTACTTGAAGAAGGAGTCCCATATATTGACCGGACATATCATGTGAAAGAACAGGAACACTGGCTGGCAGGCTATTCCTTAGCAGGATTATTTGCGTTGTGGGCGGCATATGAATGCGATATATTTTCTGGAATTGCGTGTTGTTCTGGTTCTCTGTGGTTCAAGGATTGGGATATTTACATGAGAGAACATACATTGAAGCGCAAATGCAGCGTATACTTGAGCCTTGGAGGAAAGGAAGAAAAGACGAAGAATGCGGTAATGGCAACTGTGGGAGACCGCACCAGGGAACAAGAAAAATTGTTGCTGGAAGATTCATTTGCCGAGCAGGTAGTATTGGAATGGAATCCCGGAGGACATTTTGCGGATTCTGGGAAGCGTCTGGCAAAAGGAATCAAGTGGCTGATGGAAAAAAGATACTAAATTAGACATGGAACGTTTAGGAATTGTCCCAAAAAGGAAATCAGCAAAGGTGATTGATTTCAAGGCATATGTACATAGAAAATAATTTTAGTATGAGGCTATGAAGTAACAGGAGAAAATGATGGGTGAATTTATTACTACATACACAGGGCAACATTTTGAACCAACAAATCCGGATCCGAAGTTAATTCGGATTGAGGATATTGCACATGCACTTTCAATGATTTGCCGTGGAAATGGACATGTAAAGACATTTTGGTCGGTGGGACAGCATTGTATTTGTTGTGCCAGGGAGGCAGCAGCCCGTGGTCTGTCAAATCGAATGGTACTTGCATGCTTGCTTCATGATGCAAGTGAATGCTATATGTCCGATGTTCCAACACCATTTAAGAATGAACTACCGGAATATCAGGATCAGGAAGAACATTTGCTTGGCATAATTTATGAAAAATTTCTTGGCTCAGATTTGACGGAGGAAGAACAGAAAGAACTCAAAAAAATAGATCATGCAATGCTATGGTATGACTTGGAACATTTACTTGGAGAAATACAATACGGAGAAATTCCAGAGTTACATATTGACTTAGATTATACGGTTCGTCCATTTGAAGAAGTCGAAGAAGAATATCTGTCACTTTTCGAAAAATTCAGTAGCATATAGAAGAAAATAGCATGGGAAGGAATTGCAGACAAAATGCTAAACATATTAGAAATCAATGATTTTGCCGCACCGGAGCTTGATATTTATGCGAGACGTACCGAGGCGCAGCTTATAAATAAGGACAATCCGGAGGCTGGATTATTTATCGCGGAGAGTCCGAAGGTAATTGGCAGAGCGTTATATGCGGGCTATATCCCGGTATCGGCTCTTGTCGAAAAGCATCAGATGAAAGAAAATGAAGAGACAAGGCAGATTCTGGAGAGGTTTGAAGGTATAGATGTCCCGATATTTACAGCGGAGTTTGAAGTGCTGACGAAACTGACCGGATTCAAATTGACAAGAGGAATGCTGTGCGCCTTAAAGCGTCAGCCGCTTATGGATTATCAGAATATGTGTGAGGGAAAAGACCGGATTGTCATTTTGGAAAATGTAATGAATCCGACGAATGTCGGTGCAATTTTCCGGTCGGCAGCAGCTTTGAACATGGATGCAGTTTTTCTGACTCCTGGATGCAGTGATCCACTTTACAGGAGAGCCTCAAGAGTCAGTATGGGAACGGTTTTTCAGATTCCGTGGACATTTATTCAGGACAATAATGAAATGCGTTGCCAGCGGGAGATACTTTGGCCCAGGCAGGCGATTACAGAACTTCGGGAAATGGGTTATAAGACGGCAGCGCTTGCGCTGACAGATGATTCGGTCGGAATCGACAATCCGAAACTTATGCAGGAAGAGAAGCTGGCAATTATTCTTGGAACCGAGGGCGAAGGTTTGATGGATAGGACAATTGAGATGTGTGATTACACAGTCAAGATTCCGATGTCACATGACGTTGATTCATTAAATGTAGCAGCGGCAAGTGCGGTGGCATTTTGGCAGCTGGGAAAGAAGCAAAAATAAGTAAAAATTATTACGGAGGGATTGAAAAGATGTTATTTTTATATTATCCAAAATGTTCTACTTGCCAGAAGGCAAAGAAATGGCTGGATGCCAATCACATTTCTTATGAGGAGCGTCACATTGTGGAGGAGAATCCAACTTACGAGGAGCTGAAGCAGTGGTATGAGAATGGGGATTTACCGTTAAAGAAGTTTTTTAATACAAGTGGTATGCTTTATAAAGAGCAAAAATTAAAAGACAAGCTTCCTGACATGAGCGAGGAAGAGCAGTTGAGGCTTCTGGCGACAAACGGAATGCTTGTGAAACGACCATTGATTGTGAAAGAAAATCTTGTGTTGACGGGATTTAAAGAGAAAGAATGGACGGAAAAGTTATTATAAGGTCTGGAAAAGGAGATTATAACATGGGAAAAATTATAAATATTTTACCAATGGCAAATAGAGAAGGCAATCTGCAGGAAATCATAGAGGCGCTGCAGGAGGTAAAAGATGCGCTTGTGGAAGTGCTGGATCAGTATGAGGAGGAGGGAGCTGAGGAGAAAGCGGATACTTTGACGGAAGCATTGGATGCACTTGAAGATGCGTACGATGTAATCAATGACGTAGTAATGGATGAAATCTAGCGGTAAGGAGGACTCGGATATGTTGACGAATTGGAATCCGGCACGTATGCCGGAAAAGGATGAGATGAAGTTACGTTTATCTACAGCCAGAAAGCAGTTGTATGATTTACAGATGAAGATCAAGGAACATAAAATTCCGGTAATTGTGCTTTTTGAAGGCTGGGGCACATCCGGAAAGGGAAGCACGATCGGTAAGGTGATCCGGAATATTGATCCGCGCTTTTTCAAGGTCGTGACAATGTCCGAGCCGACAGATGAGGAACTAAGATATCCATTTTTATATCGATTTTTTAAGGAGATTCCAGAAGCAGGGAAATTCACATTCCTGGATTCTGGCTGGTTGGAGCAGATCTGCAGAGAGCATTTAGAGGGAAAAACAGATGAAAAAGAATATGCTTCTCGTATAGAAAGTGTCCGCAATTTTGAAAGACAACTGACAGATAACGGTTATCTTGTCTTGAAGTTTTTTATGCAGATAGAGAAGAAAGAACAAAAAGAACGGGAGCAGGATCTTCTGGAAAGCAAGGATACAAAATGGCGCGTTTCCCTGTTCGATCAGTGGGAAAATACACATTATAAAAAATGCAAAAAGGCATTTTCAAAGTACATGTCAGATACAAATGCATCTTCCGCACCATGGTATATCATTGATGCAGGTGACCAGAAGTGGGCAGAGCTGCAGGTGATGGAGACGCTGGTGAGCAACATTGAAGTGGCATTGCAGAATCAGGCGCATTCGGTGCCAATCTTGCAGAATGTATTTCCGCTGGAACCAATTCCACGTCTTGCAGATATTGATTTGCAGGACAAAATACTGAATGACGAAGAATACAAGAAAGAATTAAAACAGCTTCAGATAGAATTAGGAAAACTGCATAATAAACTTTATCGGAAAAGGATTCCGGTCATTATCACATATGAAGGCTGGGATGCAGCAGGAAAAGGCGGCAATATCAAACGAATTACCGAGGCGCTTGATCCAAGAGGTTATGAGGTACAACCGATTGCCAGCCCGGAACCGCATGAAAAAGCAAGACATTATCTGTGGCGTTTTTGGACGAGACTGCCAAAAAGCGGGCATATTGCGATATTTGACAGAACCTGGTACGGCAGAGTGATGGTAGAGCGCCTGGAAGGATTTTGCAGTGAAAATGACTGGCAGCGTGCCTATAATGAAATCAATGAATTCGAAAAAGAATTAAAAGACTGGGGCGCTGTGATTATTAAGTTCTGGGTACAGATCGATAAAGATACCCAGTTGGCGAGATTTCAAGAGCGGCAAAATAATCCGGAGAAACAGTGGAAGATTACCGATGAAGACTGGAGAAATCGGGAAAAATGGGATGAATATGAAGTTGCGGTGAATGAAATGCTTCAAAAGACGAACACAGAATACGCACCGTGGCATATTCTGGAATCCGTAGATAAGAAATATGCCCGGATCAAAGCTTTGAAAATTGTGATCGAAGAAATAAAGAAATACGTTTAATCTTCTAAACATACATCTCGCTTGCAACATGACCTCTGAGGGGGTGTTTGAACAAGGGATGAAACCTATATAAACCGATACACAAATGATGGAGGAAATTATTATGAAGCTTGCAGTTATTTACCACTCAGAAACTGAAAATACAAAACAGGCAGCAGAATGGATTGCCGATGGAATGAATGAAGTCTCAGGAGTAGAAGCCAGAGCATTTTCTATTGAAAAAGTGGATGAAGATTTTGTAAAGGAAGCAAAAGGAATTGTAGTAGGTTCTCCTTCCTATATGGCACAGATGACACCGCAGATTCATAATTGGCTGTTTGAAAAAGCAGGAGAGTTAGAGTTTCGGGGGAAAATGGGTGGCGCATTTGCAACAGAGCAGTACACACATGGTGGCGGAACTCAGGTCATTCAGTCTATTTTGACAATTGAGATGGTAAAGGGAATGCTCTGCTATTCAGGCGGTATGGCTTGTGGAAAGCCAGTGATTCATCTTGGACCGGTCGGAGTAAATAATAATATGGAAAAGTTCAATGGAATGGGAAATTATAAAGAGTATTTTAATATTTATGGGAAGCGCTTTGCACAAAAGGCAGTAGAGATATTTAATAAAATATAACAAGATTCCATATCAAAAAAATAGAATTGTAAAAACTGCACAAACAGTCCTTTGTATTATTGTTAATTATGTTAAAATAGTCTCTTGCGCTTTAACGCAAAAAAGTGTAAAACATAATATAGTTAAAGAAAAGAAATGCAGTGAAAGGGATACGTCACAAAAGAGAACGCGATTTCAGAGAGTCGTTGGGTGGTGCGAAGCGACAGAACGGATTTTGTGATATCACCCGGGAGCATCCCTCTGAAATACTTAACATATTTAACATCAGAGCTAAAGTAAGCAGGGACGTAATCTTCACGTTACAGAAGAAACTGTTTGAGAATGACAGTGATGAGAGACTGTAGTTAGTGATAAATGCAGTAATACAAAGTGGTACCACGGAAGATAAATCCGCCTTTGTTATCCGAAAGGATAGCGAAGGCGTTTTTTTATTGTATGGAAACATATACGCAAGATCAATAATAATTTCAGAAATGCTGATTGGTGTTCCTGAGATTAATATATAATCAAAATATAAAGAAAGAGGGATTATTATGAGTGGAATACTTATGATGATAATTGCCATCGTAGTGCTCGGAGGAGCATATCTTCTGTATGGCCGTTATCTTCAAAACAAATGGGGCATTGATCCGAATGCCAAAACTCCGGCATATGAGATGGAAGACGGAGTTGATTATGTACCTGCTGACACAAACGTAGTATTTGGACATCAGTTCGCATCAATCGCAGGTGCAGGTCCGATCAACGGACCAATCCAGGCAGCTATTTTCGGATGGCTTCCGGTTCTGCTTTGGATCCTGGTCGGTGGTGTATTCTTCGGCGCTGTTCAGGATTTTGCATCTATGTATGCATCTGTTAAGAACAAAGGACGTACAATCGGTTACATTATTGAAGAGTATATTGGAAAATTAGGAAAGAAATTATTCCTGCTATTCTGCTGGCTGTTCTGTATTCTGGTTGTAGCAGCATTTGCAGATGTTGTAGCCGGAACATTTAACGGATTCAATGCAGATGAAGCCGGAAAGATTACAAAAGTAGTTGCAAACGGAGCTGTAGCAACAACTTCTATGTTATTTATCATTGAAGCTGTCGGACTTGGAATGTTCCTGAAATATACAAAATTCAACAAATGGGTAAACACAGCAGTAGCAATTGTATTATTAGTATTAGCAGTAGCACTTGGACTTCGTTTCCCGGTATACTTAAGCCTTGGAACATGGCATGTCATCATTTTTGCATATATCCTGGTTGCCAGTGTGGCACCGGTATGGGCATTGCTTCAGCCGCGAGATTATCTGAACAGTTATCTGTTGATCTTCATGATCGTTGGAGCAGTTATTGGTGTATTTGTATCAAATCCATCCTGCAACCTGAAAGCATTTACAAGCTTTAATGTTGACGGACAGTATATGTTCCCAATCTTATTCGTAACAATCGCATGTGGTGCAGTTTCCGGATTCCATTCACTGGTATCTTCCGGTACTGCTTCTAAACAGATCAAGAATGAGAAAAACATGCTTCCTGTATCTTTCGGAGCAATGTTAATGGAGAGTATGCTTGCAGTTATAGCACTGATCGCAGTTGCTTCTTTTGCAAAAGGTGAAGCAGCAGCACAGGGATTGACAACACAGCCACAGATTTTTGCGGGAGCAATCGCAAACTTCCTGTCAGTGGTTGGTTTACCACATAGCCTTGTATTTACACTTATCAACCTTGCAGTATCTGCATTTGCACTGACATCACTTGACTCTGTAGCCAGAGTAGGACGTCTTTCTTTCCAGGAATTCTTCCTTGATGACGATGTAGATCAGGACAACATGAGTCCGTTCTTAAAAGTAGTAACAAATAAATATTTTGCAACCATCATTACTTTAGTACTTGCTTATCTGCTTACAAAAGTTGGATATGCAGAGATCTGGCCACTGTTTGGTTCAGCAAACCAGTTATTATCTGTACTTGCACTGGTAGCCTGCGCTGTATTCTTAAAGAAAACAAAACGTCAGGGATTCATGCTCTGGGGCCCAATGGTATTTATGATGGCAGTTACATTTACAGCACTTAGCATGACAATCGTTAAATTAAGCAAAGCATTCATGACAACCGGACTGGATGTTGGAAATACTTTACAGCTTATCTTTGCGGTATTACTGCTGATTCTTGGTGTGCTTGTAGCTATTCAGGGAGTGAAGAAATTGCTTGAAAAACCAGACGATAAGAAAGCGACAGCTTAGAGTTTGAGCATAGAGATTGAATGAAATTAAGGAAAGTATGTACTTTCCGGTAAAGAAATAGTTAAAAATAAAAAGGCGAGGCATGACTCTTAAGAATCGTGCCTTGCCTTTTCTCTTATTTCTTCATTTTTTCTCTTGCTATGGAAACGAAAAGTTCTTTATTCTCTGATTTACCCGAAATTCTTCTTCCATAATTCGTCTAATTTATCCAGAGCATCGGATAATTGTGTCTGTTGTTCACTGTTCAAACCATTGATTACCATATCTTCTTCCAGTCCCCAGCTGTCGAGGTCATCTGCTATCTGTCCGGCGCGTGCGCCACAGCGGATCAGCTTCCGGACAAGAGTTTCTTTCGTTGCTGTCTCAGCAATTCCGTGAAGAGCGCGTCCCCTTGCACAGCTTAATGCATTGATCGGACAGGCGTTCTCACAGCCTGTGCAATGTTCTTCTGTAGTTGCCATTTTGCTTTCCTCGTTTCTTAAAAATCATGTTTATATTTTAACTTATAAGATGAAACTTGTAAATTATATATATCCAACATTGCTATGTTGTAAATCTCGGTATCATAGTGCTACAAGTTGGAAAATTTCAGTAGTGTGAAAATTATTGATTATATAAGTGAAAGGATTTTGTGCTTTTCGTCTTTTTATGTACAGAAACTTTAATGCGGGTATATATAAAGGAGGAATCACATGAGAAAACGAGCGTGGAAGAGGATTATAAGCACGCTGCTGATCGTTTACATGCTGGCGGGCGTAGCGTCGGTGACGCAGATGCAGCAGGTGGAAGCATTTGATATCTTAGGAATCGCTGAGAGAATGGGCTGCGTTGTCCGCGGTGGAATGAATGCATATGAGACAGCAAAAGAAAAAAACTGGGATGCAGGGGATGCATTTTTTGGTACGTTTAAAAGTATCGGAAAAGAGATGTTAGGAATTGGCGGTAATGAATCGCCGGGAAGTACGGTTATTGTAAATCAAGTGGATTTAAGCGAGGTACAATTCGAACTTGCCAATATCCAGAGTTCTCTTGATAAGCAGAGCATTTCCCTGAATAAGCTGGAAAGCGATATGCAGAAGAATACGGAGGAAATCAAAGGTCAGATCGAAGCTCTTGGTAAAAAGATTGAACAGACAGATCAGAAACGAAGTTATGAGGACTATCTGAATAACTATTTTAATTTTTATAATAAGTTTCTGGAAGCAACCGCGCGCTGTGAAACTACGCTGAAATCAGCTTATACGGAAGACTCATCACAGGGAGAAAAGAAAGATGAAATTATAAAAAATGCGTATGACAGAGTGTATGAACTGAAAGGTATCGAATATACCGGTGATTATTATTCGTTGATGAACAACATGGGAAAATATATCCAGGGAAAATATGAGAAGACGAATCCGGGATCAGTCATTGATATCTTATGTGCATATTATAAGCTGGCAGGCTACAGCGACAGCCAGATTGCGTATGCGATCAAACAGTTTGTAGCGCAGACGTATTACAGCTATTGTCTGGCAAATTACTATTATATGGCACTGATCTTATATCAGAATACTTATATCAGACAAAATAATCTGGGCAGCTATCAGGTAGGGCATGATATCCTGTTGTCAAAGTCCGAGATCAAGAATAATTTAAAGACGGTACTGGAAACGAATGTAACAACGACAGCCCGGATGTTCTATGATCTGAATAAACATTTCTGTTCGGTGGAAAATCAGAAAGTGTTATATCAGGGAGATGGTGGTACAACGAACCGTACGTTGAAGGACAGCCAGATGGATGTGGAACCGGGATCTCCCGCTTCTCTGCCGGAGTCAGAACAGATTCTGGATGCGTATTTTGGAAGCAAGTACAGCAAGATATTTGGAAATGTATGTAAATACAGTTATGAAACATCTGACAATCAGGTTCAGGTGGACGGTAATAAACTTACATTTAATGAGAATCTGGCAGAAGGCAAAGAGATTAAAGTGGATATGTACTGTACTGTTTCAGATCAGAAGATCAAACTGCACACGTATACATTTACCATTAAAGCGGGGAAATTATCCGGTGGATATGGAACCGTGGAGTATCCGTATGTGATTAAAACGCTTGATGACTATGATAAATTTTCAAGGGGCGAAGAATTCTCGAATGCAATAATATCACTGGAAGCAGACCTGGATTTTTCAACGACATTATTTAATCCGGTATCTCGTGAGTTTACTGGACAGTTTTTTGGAAACGGACATAAATTTTCGAATATTGATATAACAGGTATATCCTTTTATGGAATGTTTACCAATCTTTCCGGTGCAGTGCAGGATCTGATTATCGAAAATGAAAATCTGAATCCCCAAGGTGTAAGTGGCGGTATTTACAGAATAGGAGTTATCGCAGGTAAAGTAAACAAAAGTGGAAGAATTGAAAGGTGTGAAGTTGTAGACAGTAAGATTATATTTACACCGGGAAATAGCGGAAAAGTATATGCCGGTGGTATTGCCGGCATGGTGAATGGTGGCAGTATAACCGGATGTATTACAAGAAATGTAGCTATGAATATAGGATCTCCAAATGGAAGTGTCAAAGGTAACGTTGGTGGACTTGTTGGATATATGGATAACAGCGGAACACTTACCTATAGTGGACGAGAGGGAGGCGAGATTGTAAACTGGTGTACGGATACGGAATCGCCGGGAAGCTATACAGGAGGACTGATCGGAAGTGCATACAGTAAGTCTAAAATGAATAATTGCTGGAGCTTCCGGAAAACAGAGAAGACTTCAGATTATGCATACAACAGATTGTTTGGCACATTCGTAGGAATGAGTTCGGGTCTGACAGCGGATAATTGCATTGTTTATTCTGGAACAGATGCGGATGAATCCAATTATACGGGAAATACATCTGCAAAGGTAGAGCAGGGAAATGCACCACAGGTTCGTAAAGAAGAGAATTTTAATTGTGATAAAATTGGTTACGGAGGCGCAGGTTATCTGACGAACGACAGCAGTACAGGCAATCCACTTCGTCTGAAACCACTGGAGCTGATCCTGAACACGGACAGTGTGAAAAAGGATTATTATTACGGTGAAAAGCTGAGACTGAACGGTTTAACAGTAACTTAAAAACGAGGCAGTACTTCTATTATGGCAGTCGGCTTATATGATGTGGATACGACATTTTCTTCGGACAAAACCGGCACACATACAGTAAAAATATCGGTAGGTAATTTAAATAGCAGCTTCCAGGTTACCGTGGCGAAGAAACCACACAATTTCCAGCAGACCGTGAAAGATGCAACCTGTACAGAGAATGGAGTCACTTCTTATAAATGTACAGACGCAGGCTGTAACGAAACGCTGAAGGAACAGACCAAACCGGCGCTTGGACACGATATGACAAAACATGAAGGAACTCCGGCAACTTGCCAGAAAGATGGCGAAAAGACCTACTGGAAATGTAATCGCTGCAAAAAGCTCTTCCTTGATAAAGAAGGAAAAGAGAGCGTTACAGAGGAACAGCTCGTAATACCAAAGAGTGATGAATATGCATGGAGTGACTGGGAGTTTATCGGCGAAGGAAAACATAAACGTCACTGTACTACGGAAGGATGTACGGCGGTAGAAGAAGATAACTGCACCACAGATGCACCGAAGGAAAAAGTAATTAAGGCAACGACTTCCAAAGACGGAAAAGTGGAAAAGCAGTGTTCGGTTTGTGGAAATGTATTTTCTTCTGAAGTCCTTCCAAAAGCATCCGGTATCAAGATCGCTGCAACATCTTATACCTACAACGGCAAAGTGAAAACACCATCCGTAACAGTAAAGAACAGCAAAGGCAAGACACTTGCAAAAACAGATTATTCCATAGCTTATGCGAAGGGACGCAAGAATGTCGGAAGTTATACTGTTACGATCACACTGAAGAATAATTACAGCGGAACAGTGAAGAAGACATTTACCATTGTGCCGAAGACGACAAGTATTTCTAAATTGACAGCAGGTAAGAAAAAGCTAACAGTGAAGTGGAAAAAACAGGCGACACAGACGACCGGATATCAGTTGCAGTACGGAACATCGTCTAAGTTCAAGGGTGCAAAGACCGCGACGATCACGAATAATAAAACAGTGAGCAAAGCGATTTCCAAGTTAAAAGCAAAGAAGAAATATTACGTAAGAATCCGTACTTATAAAACGGTAAAAGTAAACGGAAAATCTGTGAAACTTTATTCCGCATGGAGCAAAGCAAAATCGGGGCTTACAAAATAAATAAGAAATAAAATGTGGAAAATCCTTTTATTTACCTGCGGGTAAGTGAAAGGATTTTCCTTTTACAAAAAACGCTTGACTTAACGCCAGCTTGAGACGCTAGAATAATTCTGGTAATTCAAAGAAAGGGAATTTTTTACAATGTATAATATAGAGTTGACTTTAAGTAATGTTATGATTATGTTGTGGAAAATAATAGATGCAATGAATAAGAGGTGGAAATAAAATGAATAAAAAGGCTGTAATTGATAATGTACAAAAAGAACTCTTTGCCATGCAGGACACCGGGTATCGGGATTTCCATATGAAACTGATGCCTACGGTAGATCCGGAGCGTGTGATCGGAGTAAGGACTCCGGCACTACGTGCATTTGCAAAAAAGTATGGAAAGACAGAAGAAGCAAAACAGTTCGTAGAAGTATTGCCACATCAGTATTATGAAGAGAATAATTTACATGGACTTCTGCTGGAACAGGGGAAAAATTACGAAAAATGTGTAAAAGATCTGGATCGTTTTCTTCCTTATGTGGATAACTGGGCGACCTGTGATCTTCTGGCCGTGAAAATCGTAAAGAAACATCTGGATCTATTCATTAAAGAGGTTTACCGTTGGATGGAATCGGAGCATACTTATACGATCCGTTTTGGGATAAATATGCTGATGCGCTATTATCTGGAAGATGAATTTAAGCTGGAATATCCGGAAAAAGTTGCAGCTATCCGGTCGGAAGAATACTATGTCAACATGATGCGTGCCTGGTATTTTGCAACTGCGCTGGCGAAGCAGTATGAAGCAATTATTCCTTATCTGGAAGAGAAGCGGATGGATACGTGGACGCACAATAAGACAATCCAGAAAGCGATCGAGAGCTACCGGATAACGCCAGAACAGAAGGTATATCTGCGGACGTTGCGTGTGAAAAAGTAAATATTTTAACCTATAAGTTTTTCTTCTTTTGGTATATGTTTTCAATATTGGAAATTATCGGATTAAAGCGATAAAATCAATTATATCAGCTGCCGGGGAGGGGAATACCGGCGCGTAACAAGAGAAAAGAGAGGTTAAAAAGAAATGGAGACAAAGAAAAAGGGATTTCCTACGGCATTCTGGACATGTGCCGCAACCGAGATCTTTGAGCGTCTGTCTTACTATCTGGGACGTTCACTGATCCTGATTTTCGCAACAGCAACCGTAGCAACAGGAGGACTTGGACTGTCCGACACTGTTGCAGCAAATATGCAGTCGAACTTGACCGCATTTTCTTATCTGCTTCCGTTATTCGGAGGAATCGTAGTTGACCGTTATATCGGTGCAAAATATACGACACCGGTCGGTATGATGATTGCCGGAGTCGGATATTACATGGGTTCTGTGGCAACAACAGCAACTGGTGTTTACGCCATGATCTTCCTTGTAAGTTTAGGTCTTGCGTTATTTAAAAACGGACCGATCATCGGACGAGTTATCACTGAAAAAGAGCAGATGGACCCGGCGTTCGCTATGCGTTACACACTTGTAAATGTCGGTGCATTCATAGGTACTTTCCTTGTAGGTATTCTTTACAAAGATGTATTTGCAAAAGACGGAGTATTAGGATTTGCTCCTTGCTTTAAAATTGCAGCACTGATCATGTTCCTTGGAGCATGCTGGTATTTCTTCGTATGCTGGCGTTTCCTCGGAGATGTTGGAAAACGTCCGTTCAAGAAGACAAAGACACAGGAAGAGCTTGCAATTGATGCAGAAAAAACAGTAGAAGAGAAAAAAGAGACGAAAAAAGAGCCACTTACTACGATTGAGAAAAAACGTATCGGTGCGATCCTTATTGCATCTCTGTTCTCCATTATTTTCTGGATCTTCTGGTATCTTGGATACCTTCCGGTATATTATTACTGGGCAGATAACATGAACTGGGTAGTTGCAGGCTATGAAGTTCCATCTACATGGTTTGATGCAGCAAACTCAATGTTCTGTGTAATCTTAGGACCTGTGACAGCAGCACTCTGGAGAAAGCTGGCTGCAAGACCGCAGGGAGACATGAGTCTGTTCAGAAAGACAGGACTTGGAATTGCAATCATCGGACTTGGATACATCTTCTATGCAGTAATTGATATTGCAAGAGGCGGACACAAAGCAAGCGTATTATGGCTGATCGTATTCGCATTCCTTCTGACACTTGGAGAGATGTTCTTCTCACCACTGGGACATTCATTCATCAGTAAATATTCCCCAAGCCGTTACCTGGCGCTGATGATGTCTATGTGGGGATTTGCAACATTTATCGCAGCTAAGAGCTACGGTCCGGTATACGGAATCTTATTTGGTGGAAATATTCCATTCAAGACAGCATGTATCGGAATTGCCGTTGTATCTTTTGTGGCAGCAGCAATTATGATCGCGTTAGACAAACGATTATCCGCGTTAGTAGATTAATAATGAATTTTATGAGCTATATATTTCGTGCAGAATTATATAGCTCATGTAATATAACAGAAAAGAGGTATGTTTCATGGGAGTAAAAGAAAGACTTAGTTGTCTCAGAAAATTAATGGAAGAAAAAGGAATTGACTTTTATGTAATTCCAACTGCAGATTTTCATCAGAGTGAGTATGTAGGAGAATATTTCAAGGCACGTAAATATATGACTGGATTTTCCGGATCTGCAGGAACAGCTGTAATCTCAAAAGACTGGGCAGGAATGTGGACAGACGGAAGATATTTTATCCAGGCGGCAAAACAGATGGAGGGTACAACCGTAGAGCTTATGAAAATGCGTGAGCCGGGAGTTCCGACTATCGAAGAATATTTAGAAGAACACCTGCCGGAAAATGGTGTGATCGGATTTGATGGACGTGTAGTATCTATGGGAGAAGGTCTTGGATATGAGACAATTGCTCGAAAGAAAAACGGAGGAATTGTTTACGAATATGATCTGGTAGATCAGTTCTGGGAGGATCGCCCGAAACTTTCTGAAGAGCCTGCATTTATTCTTGAGGAGAAATATGCAGGAGAATCCGTAGCTGATAAATTAAAGAGAATCCGTGAAGTAATGAAAGAAGAAGGAGCAGATATACATATTCTTACAACACTGGACGATATCTGCTGGACTCTGAACATGCGTGGAAATGATATTGATTTCTTCCCAATGGTATTGTCATATGCAGTCATTACAATGGATGAAATGTTATTATATATTGATGAGAGAAAATTATCTGATGAAATGAAAGCTATTTATGCAAAAGATGGTGTTACAATTCATCCGTATAATGCAATATATGAAGATATGAAACATCTTTCTATAGAAAATACAGCACTTCTGGATGCGTCAAAGACTAATTATGCAATTTATAAGAACATTCCGGAAGAAATGAAAAAAGTAGACACACGCAATCCGGAGATTCTTTTTAAAGCAATTAAAAATCCGGTAGAGATTGAAAATATCCGTAAAGCACAGATCAAAGACAGCATTGCACATGTTCGTTTTATGAAATGGTTAAAAGAAAATGTAGGTAAGATGAAGATTACAGAGATGAGCGCATCTGACAAGCTGGATGAATTGCGTATAGAGCAGGGAAATTTCATCCGTCCAAGTTTTGAACCAATCAGTGCATATGGAGAACATGCAGCACTTTGCCATTACACATCATCAAAAGAGACAGACGTAGAGCTGAAAGAAGGAAATGTATTCTTAACAGATACAGGAGCTGGATTCTACGAAGGATCTACAGATATTACAAGAACCTATGTATTAGGTGAGATCCCGAATATTATGAAAGAGCACTTTACACTGGTAGCAATCAGTAATCTCCAGCTTGCAAGCGCAAAAATGTTAAAAGGCTGCAATGGAATGAATCTGGATATTCTGGCAAGAAAGCCGTTCTGGGATAGAGCATTGAACTTTAATCATGGAACCGGACATGGTATGGGTTACCTGCTAAATATCCATGAAGGACCGACAAATTTCCGCTGGGCATATCGCAAAAATGATACTCACCAGTTTGAACCGGGAATTGTTATTACAGATGAGCCGGGAATTTATATTGAAGGTTCCCACGGAGTCCGTCTGGAAAATGAACTTCTTGTAAAAGAATGGAAGAAGAATGAATATGGAGAATTCCTCTGCTTTGAGACAATCACATACGTACCAATGGATCTTGACGGAATCAAAGCGGACATGATGTCTGAAGAAGAGAAACGTCTTCTGAATGATTATCATGCACTGGTATATGAAAAAATTGCGCCACATCTTAACGAAGAGGAAAGAGAATGGCTGAAGAAATATACAAGAGCGATTTAAGAAAGTTTTTCATATTACAATTAGAATAAATCATTATACATCTTTCAACAAAGCGGGGTTCTTTACGTAAAGTAAAGGACCTCGTTTCTATATATTAGCAAGATATTCAAGAAATTATCTGCCATCTTTGTTATGACCATAACAATAATTATGCTATAATAAAAGTGGCTTAGTTTGTGAAGATTAATTACTTTTTGCTATGACAATGGAGAATGTAAGAACCTGTGATTGTAAAATGTACAAAAGACCGATAATAAAGATAACGGATGGAAAGTTAGAGTATGAGATTTGGAAAAAAGCAAGTGAAAAAAAGAAAATGGATGAAAGTGGTCTGTCTGATTATTTTTATTCTTATATCGGCGTTATTTCTGGAAGACCGGCTTCTTGATTATGTAAATAACCGGAACATAAGGAATACGTCAGAAGTTCTGCTGGATCAGGTGGCAGGGATCATTGAGAGAAATACAGATGACGAAAAAGAGATGATTCAGTCGTTGAAGGAAGATTATATGGTGCGGGCAAAGGCGGTAGCATATATTCTGGATGCAAATGAGAAGACAGAGCATGATGTGCCGGAACTACAGAAGATCGCGAAGCTGATGTCTGTCGATGAAGTGCATCTGTTTGATAAGAGCGGTAAGGTTTACAGCGGAACGGTACCGAAATACTACGGATATAATTTCAGCTCCGGCAAGCAGATCGCATATTTTAAACCAATGTTGAAAAATAAAAAGCTTACGATGTGTCAGGATGTGACACCGAATACATCAGAAGGAAAGAAGATGATGTATGCGATCACATGGAATGATGCAGGAACCCGTATGATCCAGGTAGGTGTAGAGCCGGTGCGTCTTCTGGAAAAACTGAAACGAAATGAAATAAAATCCGTTGTAAGCAATATGCCGGTGTATGAAGGAATCGACATCTATGTAGCAGACAGAAAAAGCGGAAAGATCTATGGTGCAACGGATTCCAGAAAGATTGGCAATAAACTGAAACAGTTAAAAATCAGCAAGAGCAGAAGTGTTTCACGGAATATCGACGGCTATACAGTCGGAGTGGTATACGATATGACACATCTTAACGGAAGTAATGCAGTGGCAATGCTGAGTGTGATGTTGTATCTGCTTATTGCAACGATTATACTTCTGATTATGATCGCAAGAGTATTGAGAATAAACAGGGAAAAGGAAGAGCAGTATGCAGTGCTGGCAACGATGGCAGGGCGCAACCACAGTATGTATGTGATCAAACTTAGGGAAAATAAGATCATGCGTTATGGCGGAGCTGAGATTGGTGAAGAAAATATAGAAGGAAGTTATTATGAAGATGCAGATGTGCGTCTGCGTGCGCTTCTGGAAAATAGAACCGCAGAAGAGTACCGGGAGGCAGCAGGAGAATTTGTAGATCTGCATACACTTCCTGAACGAATGGAAGGAGAGAAATATATATCCGGAGATTTTATAGGAACAACGCTTGGCTGGTTCCAAGCGTCGTTTATTGCGATTCGGCAGGATGAAGAACAACGTCCGCTGAGTGTAATATTTGCGGTGCGAAGTATTGAATATGAAAAACGGAAAGAAGAACAGCTGCTCCGGTCATCCACTACAGACGAGCTGACAAGATGCTATAACCGGCGTGCCTATGAGCAGGATATAAAGAAACTGACAGCAGATAAGAAATTCCTGTATCTGTCTGCAGATGTAAATGGTCTGAAAGCGGTCAATGACCGGCTGGGACATGCCGCCGGAGATGAGTTGCTCTGCGGTGTTGCAGGCTGCATGAAACAGAGCTTTGAAGATTATGGAAAAGTCTACCGTATCGGCGGTGATGAATTTGTCACAATCCTGTTTACAGATGAGGAACAGTTTGGGATTATTAAGCAGAATTTTGATTTGCTTGTGGATAACTGGTCCGGTGACACAGTGCCACATATGAGTGTCTCCTGCGGAGCAGTCTGGAGTGATGAACGGCAGTGGGAGTCTGTCCGTGAAATTGCGAAGCTCGCAGACCAGCGGATGTATGAGAAGAAAGCGAAGCATTATGCGAGACGGAAGAGCGATTTCCAGAACTGGATGTATAAGCGATAAAAAAGATGGAGGAAAGATAGATGGCGGAAGTAGAAAACAGTAAAGATTTAATCAGTGTGTTATGGAGCGGAGCGGATATTCTCCGCTCAAAGATGGATGCAAACGAATATAAAAATTATCTGTTAGGAATTGTATTTTACAAATATTTGTCAGATGCATTTTTGATCAAAGTATATGATCTGCTTTATGATGAAAGACCAGAGACGATGAAAGCCGCATTAGATGCATATATAGAAGCATTAGAGGATGAGAGTGCGGAAGAGTTAAAAGAGGAACTGAAAGACGAATGTCATTACATTATTGAGCCGGACTTAACTTATACCAGCTTTGCAGATGCAGCGAAAAATAATGCATTCAACAGAGAACAGTTGCAGAAAGGATTCAACAATATCGAACAGAGTGATCTAATATTTGCGGACCTTTTTACAGATATTGATCTGTATTCCAATCGTTTAGGAAACGGAGATCAGAAGCAAAGTGACACTATCGCAAATCTGATTAAAGAAATTGACAAAGCAGACTTGTTAAATTCCGATGCAGAGATTCTTGGAAATGCATATGAATATCTGATTGGACAGTTTGCGTCAGAGACAGGAAAGAAAGCCGGAGAGTTCTATACACCGCAGGCAGTATCAAAGATCTTGACGAAAATTGCGATCGCCGGTCAGGAAGACAGAAAAGGACTTTCCGTATATGAAATTAAGACTCGCTATTTAATACAATTTAATGTTGCATAACCCTTGAGGTGTCGGGGTGTCGTTTGAGGTGTCGGTCCCGTACCGGCTTATTTTTTTATACGGAGGTTTTATACATGCCAACAATTACAAAGAAGCAGCTGGAAGATTATAATAAACTGTGTGAAGATAGGACATACGGAAGAATACTTACACCGGATGGCTTGAGGATGATTTGCGAAGCTAACAAGTGTGAACCGGAAGTCATTGGGAAGCAGATGCTAGAGATATACGCAAAATTTAAAAGTGAAGGGGTGTTTTAGATGACAGATTACAAGTTTATAAAATTTTTGAAAGATAAGAAGATGGTTGATGCATATCAGTATTATGAAGCATGTAGTTATAAATTGTATTTGGCCCAATTGAGCCTATCGGCATTAAATAATGTTGTTGCAGATTATCAGAAAAAAGAAACAGATGTGGCAGAAGAATTTTATAGAGATGCAGCCACGAAAGGTAAAGGAACATATTCTGCGCATACCAATAGTGTTAATTATTTAGGAGTGGAAGCATCTCCCACAGTGATTATGGATAAGCTCACAATGGAGATATTGAGCTTATTGCATAATTTCTTTGACACGTTTGCTCAGTGGTTAAATGCAAGTCTATTTGCAGAAGATGGATTACCGATGGAGCGAGTATCGCTTACAAAGGTTGCAGGAAAGATGGCTTCTTTCCCTGAATATACAGGACAATTTATAACGGACGTAATTGCGCTGCCAACTAATCAGGAGTATCTCTATATTGCTGACTATAACAATACATTAAAGCATAGACGTCAGATATATGTTGAAAACAAGTTTGATATTTTAGCAGTCAAAGGGAGCGTTGCAGTACCAGAGTTTGAAAAAGACGGAAGACCGCATGTCAAAGAAAATGCGCTTGATTTGTTGAAAAAGAAAATAAATTTTTGCAGCAGTATCTTGGACGATTCCAAGACATACGTAGAGACCTTTTTCGCCAATGTAGACAATCAACATGTTGCACATAGATTATATAACCCGAAAACTTATTTATTCTTTGGAAGCGAAGAGGATTATAAGGCTATGCGCTCCCCAGTTAATCATTATCACTATATAGAGGTGGATGCAGCCAATATTCAAGATTCATATCAAGTCCTTCTTGTCTGCGACCGAATGAACGGTTCGGAGGAGGAGAGCATTGAGGTATTCAATTCTCCGTATCCAATTATTATGCTTAGAGACTCTGCGTCCGAAAGAATTGTTGGGATAATGAAGCCAGACGATGGAGTGTCATTAAGCATTAAGGATGAAAAAGAAGTATATTATCGAAAATACACGCCACAAACCACTGGATATGAGCATGAAATGTTTATGGCTATCTGTCAGGATGAGCCATTCCACTATTATCCATTTTTATCAGATATGACTGGTGGATATGCTTTGCCTGAACATGATGAGAACGAACAAGATTCAAAATAGAGATTAGCAACTTCAAGTTGCTAGATGCAAATTCAGGTTTTCGATTTTTTCTTCCATAGCAAGTAAAATGTAATCAGAAAGAGAGGTGATTGATATGTTTGGTGAGAAGCTAAAAGCCAGAAGAGAAGAAAAAGGACTGTCCCAAGACGACGTGGCCGATTTCTTCGGTGAGAACTTTAGCCGTCAGGCTGTATCTAAATGGGAGCGTGACGGTGGTTATCCAGAAGTAGAGAAGCTACTCGTTCTGGCGGCTAAACTCGACATCTCACTCGATGCGCTTTTTGAAGACGAATTGAACTATTTGAAAAAGAAGCAACCAGATGATTTCTTGAAAAAATATCCGGGTTTACTTGCTGGACTTCAAGTATTTATCGACAACTTGGAAAAAATATAATTGCGGAGGTTATCCTATGGAAGAAAAAAGAAATGTGTTTAGTGATGAAGTAGCTATTAAAATTGTTGATAGTGTCAAGGAAATTATCCTTGAGCTAATAAAGAGGACGTTGCCTGCAAATCCTCAGATTGAACAGAAGTAAAAAACAGCCTCACTACTGGAGTAAAATCCAGTGGTGGGGCTGTACTTTTATGCCTTGATTTCCTGACCGTTCTTGAAGGTGAAGCGGATGTCGTCAGTGCTGTAGACTGTTGCGTATTCTACAAGACTATTCCAGCTGTCAATGCTGAACTCTTCCAAGGAGTCCGGCAGCTGCTTGAAGGTTTTGAGGAAGGATTCGTATTCAGCTCTTTGTAGTTGCATCTGTTGCAGGTCGGCCATGACCTGTTCGAGCCTTGCTTTTGATTTGTCGAATTTTGTCGAAAGGCTGTCGTAGCGTTTCTGGTATTCGGTTTGGTCTAGGGCAACGGTAGCATTTTCTCTAATGGCGGCTTGGACCATCTCGGAAATAAGCTGTGTCTCTTCGAGCAGCTCATCCTGTTCTTTTTCCAATACTGTGGTATCAAGGATGGCGGACATCATTTCTTCAGCATCGGCAATGACACTGTCCTTGCAGGAGAGCAGCTGGTTTGCTGCGGAAAGGAATGCTGCCTTGATGTCATCTTCGTAAAGGTGAGGCGTATCGCAGCGCTCATCATTATCGAATTTGTGATTGCATTGCCAGATGACCTTACGGTATTTGCTGTTGGAATGCCAGACCTTTGAGCCGTACCAGCTTCCGCAGCAGCCGCATTTTATTTTAGTGGAGAAGATGTGAACTCCACTGTGGTATTTCTTGCCTCGACCTCGCTTCAATATCTCACGCTGGACCATTTCGAATACTTCCGGCTCGATAATGGCTTCGTGGTTATTCTCTACATAATACTGTGGGATTTCTCCTTCATTGACCTTGGTCTTCTTAGTAAGAAAGTCAGTAGTGTAGGACTTCTGCAAAAGGGCATCACCTTTGTACTTTTCGTTTGTGAGAATGCTTTTTACAGCTGATTGGTTCCAGTTTGTTTTGCCGCCCGGTGTCAGGATGCCGTCATCGGTGAGCTGTTTTGCTATCCCGTGATAGGTCATTCCCTGAAGGAACATACTGTAAATTCGTTTGATGGTAACGGCCTGTTCTGGATTTACTACAAGGTTTCCGTCTGGGCCACGGTCGTAGCCAAGAAATCTCTTGAAGGGAACGGTGACCTTACCGTCTGCAAATCGCTTTCGCTGGCCCCATGTACAGTTCTCTGAAATGGAGCGGCTTTCTTCCTGTGCCAGTGAGGACATGATGGTAAGCAGCAGCTCGCCTTTGCTGTCGAAGGTCCAGATGTTTTCCTTCTCGAAGTAGACTTCTACGCCTTTTTCCTTGAGCTTACGGATGGTAGTCAAGCTGTCTACCGTGTTTCTGGCAAATCGGCTGACCGACTTGGTGACGATTAGGTCTATCTTGCCATCAAGGGCATCAGCAATCATATTCTTGAAGCCCTCTCGACGTTTGGTGCTGGTTCCGGTGATACCTTCATCGGTATAGACATCCACGAACTCCCAATCGTCACGGCCTTTGATGTAGTTGGTATAATAATCAATCTGCGCAGCGTAGCTGGTGAACTGGTCATCATGGTCGGTGGAAACACGGGCATATCCAGCAGTCCTGCGCTTTTTCTGTTCTGTAATCGGCGTAGCTGTAAACTTTGTCAGCGTAGCCGGTATGGTTTTTACTTTCCTGTTGACGCCCAATATTTCTCACTCCTTATCTTTTTCATTTTGTCGCTCATTTCTTGTTTGCGCTCATCTGTCCAGCGCTCCTTCATGAGCCGTCGCATATGCTCTTTGTATTCCTCGGTATGCTTGTGGCCTCGACGCTTTAATGGCTCCCATGTCCTGACGATTTTGCTTCCATCCTTCATGTGGATGGTCGCCTCATAAGTATCGGTCATATAAATGGCTTCAATCTTATCGTGGAAGGCATCAGCGTCAAATTCGGGTGTACCAGCAGCATCGGCTATAAATTGTTTTGCTGTCTCTTCTGGCAGCTTGCTTTTATTTCCGCAGCTGGTTCCGTTTACACAATGCCAGTAAGTGAATTTTGTGCCATCCACATAGGTTCTGGATTGTCTTCGGAAGTTACCGCCACAGTTAGGGCAGCGGAAGTAGCCGGTGAATGGATTCTGGTCTTTTTTCCTGAAGTTCTTACCTTTATGAAGTTCGCCCCAAGCCTTACGACGCTCATCAGACCAGCAATCTGTTCTGGCAGTGGATTTCCACTTGTGGTTTACAATATGGCCATCATAGAAGTAGAAGTCCAGCTGGTCGTCACCAACAACTACAATCTTTTCAACCTTATCCAAGAAGACATCCTCGTCAAATTCTGAAAGGCCAAGAACAGTAGTACAGCACTGTTTGAGCGTCTTTTCCGGGATAGTTTTGGCGCTACAGGCCTTCGCACCTTTGTCGCTCTTGCTGCGGCATATCCAGACATAGTAAACTTCGTCCGGATTCTTGCGTTGGCGCTTTCCACTGCGTCGGTAGCTCATGCCGCATTTGCTGCATTTTACCTTGCTGGTAAAGCAGGTGGTGTTAATGCTCCAGTTTGCAAACACACCAAGGGACCTGCGCCTTTTGATTTCTTCTTGGACCGTATCGAAGGTTTCTTTGTCGATGATAGCCTCGTGGGTGTTCTCAACATAATACTGTGGCAACTCACCCTTATTCTTTCTGGTTTTCTTTGTCAGTGGGTCAACCACATATTCCTTTTGAAAGAGAAGGTTACCAGTGTAGGTAATGTTTCCAAGAATCTGGCGGATGGATGTATTTCCAAAGTGCTGTCCCTTATAGGACTTTACACCCATTTCTTCGAGCTGCTTTTCTGTGGCCTCAGCGGAGAGACCTTTGAGAAAATTGTTGAAGATGAGTTTTACGATTTTGGCTTCTTCTGGTTCAATGACAAGATGGTCACCTTCCCAGCGATAGCCGTAAATCATAAAGCGACCGTTTGGAATTCCCTGTTCGAAACGTTTTCTGGTGCCCCATTTGACATTGTTGCTGATACTGATGCTTTCTTCCTGTGCAAAGGATGCCAGAAGCGTCAGCATGACCTCGCCATCGCCGGAGAGTGAATTGATGTGTTCCTTTTCAAAGCGGACTTCAATTCCAAGCTCCTTTAGGTGACGGACTGTCTGGAGAAGGTCTACGGTGTTTCTTGCAAAACGGGAGATGGACTTGGTAAGAATAATGTCTATCTTGCCAGCTTCGCAATCTGCCATAAGCCTTTGAAATTCTTCTCGATTTGTTTGTGTGCCGGTGATACCGTCATCTGCATATACGCCAACGTACTCCCATTCAGGATTGCGCTGAATCAGTTCACTGTAGTAACTGACCTGAGCTGATAAAGAATGGTGGAGCCTCTCTGTTTCCATTGAAACTCTGGCGTATGCAGCGACCTTTTTTCTGGTCGGCAGCGTCGGTATCTTTGGCTCGATTTTGTTGATTTTTCGCATGAAATCAGCTCCTTTCCATTACTATACATCACTCTAAAAGGCTATATAGTCAAGCCATCTGTGGCAAATAATGTACCCAATAGTGGCTGGTATTTTTCCAGCATCTTTGTATCAATTATGGCGTACTGTTCAGGGGTAATGAGGCCCTTGTTGAGCATATTCTGGAAGAGATTCATGCTTGCCTGATAGCGTTTTTCACGCTCGAATTGTTCATCAGTCATTGGTGCTGCCGGTTCCGAATCGGTCGGTGATGTAGCAGGCGTGAGAACAGTATTTTCTTTTTGCATTGCCATAAGCAGTAAACTCCTTTCCGCAGCAGGCGCAGGTAAAGGAGTAGATGGCTTTCTTATTCACCATATCCTGATGGCTGTTCCACCACTTAACACGGCACTCATTGCTGCAAAACTTGATAGGCTTTCTTCCGGGAGTCTGGGTCAGCGGCTTTCCGCAGCAAAGACAGCAATCACTATCTGGACGACTACTAACTGTGCGTTCTGCTTTTGTACCGGAGAGATTATTTCTTCTGCAATAGGCTGACACCTGATTCTTCGTAAGACCGAGAGCTTCAGCGATGGTGGCATAGCCGTATCCTTTCTCTCTGAGAAGATGTATCTGTTGTTTCTGTTCGCTTGTCATAGCTTGCCTCCAATCTGAGGAAGTTCCTCACTACTAAATGGAGGCGAGATAGCGGTTTGGCCGAAAAAAAGATAAAATTATCTGCCTCCACTATCCAATGGAGGTGAAGTGAGCTTTTGAGCCATCAAAAATAAAAAAAGAGGGCCTGCAGGAGAAAACTCCCACAGACCCTGTGAAAAGGTGTGCCTTATAACTTCTTTGCAAAATCGAGATTATCGTAAATATAGAGTTATCGTAAAACCAAAGGCCAATGGTAGTTTTCAGCAG